>Ga0265340_10000018_pt1 | contig 90851 bp, 96 predicted proteins | sample 4CB225metaG_FD_202082 | JGI IMG/M metagenome (GOLD analysis project Ga0265340, IMG submission 202082) | Rhizosphere microbial communities from Carex aquatilis grown in University of Washington, Seatle, WA, United States - 4-CB2-25 metaG | ecosystem: Host-associated > Plants > Roots >...
GAAATCAGGTTAAAACGCGCCGCCGCTTGCAAGTAAACGCACCTTGCGTGTAAGACGCCCGTCTTCCGAGCCGACCGGCGAAAGGGCATGCCGTGGCGGTTCTGAATGGCAACCGGGACATCCGTCCCAAGGAGACCGAAATGCCCAAGATGAAGACCAAATCGGGCGCCAAAAAGCGCTTCAAATTCACCGCGAGCGGAAAGATCAAGACCGGCCAGACGGGCAAGCGCCACCGGTTGATTTCGAACTCTCCCGCTCGTACCCGCGATTTACGCGGCACCGCGGTGCTCTCCCATTCCGAAACCCAGCGCGTCAAGCGCTGGATGCCGTACGGCTGAGGAGGAGAGACCATGTCCAGAGCCCCCCGCGCCGTACCCAGCCACGCCCGCCGCAAGAAGGTCTTCAATGCCGCCAAAGGCTTTCGCGGCCGCCGCAAGAACACGATCACCTCGGCCAATGCCGCCGTCGATCATTCGCTGCAGCACAATTACATCGGCCGCAAACTGAAGAAGCGCAATTTCCGTGCCTTGTGGATCCAGCGCATCAACGCCGGCTGCCGCGAGCACGGCCTCACCTACAGCCGATTTATCAGCGGGCTCCTCAAGGCCGGGATCGAGATCGACCGCAAGGTCCTTGCCGATCTCGCCGTCAGGGAGCCCGAGGCCTTTAAGGCTCTGGTGGATCAGGCTGGCGGCGCCCAAGCTTAAGCCGCACCACCTCCCCGGAGCCGGCGGGACTTGGCAGTCGCCAAGCTCCGTGATTCAAGCGGTTCCGGAACGAGGTTCTCCATGAGCGACATTGCATCCATCGAGCGGCAGATTCTCGACGCCGTCGCGGGCGCAGCCGACGAGGCCGCGCTTGAGGCCGTACGCGTCTCGGCACTCGGCAAGAAAGGCGCCGTCAGCGAACTGTTGAAGACGCTGGCGTCGATGCCCCCTGACGAGCGCAAGGAGAACGGCGCGCTGTTCAACGCGCTGCGCGACCGCGTGGCGGCGGCCCTCGCGACGCGCAAAACGGCGCTGGAAGAAGATGGACTGAACGCTCGCCTCGCCTTCGAACGCGTCGACGTCACCCTGCCCGTGCGGCCCGAACCTCAGGGCACGATCCATCCGGTCAGCCAAGTGCTGGACGAAGTCACTGCGATCTTCGCCGACCTCGGCTTTGCCATCGCCGAAGGGCCGGATGTCGAATTCGACGATTACAATTTCACCAAGCTGAACATCCCGCCCGACCATCCGGCGCGCCAGATGCACGACACGTTCTATGTGGCGAAGCAGGCGGACGGCTCGCGGCACGTGCTGCGCACGCACACCTCGCCGGTGCAGGTGCGCACCATGCTGAAAGAGAAGCCGCCGATCCGCATCATTTCGCCGGGGCGCACTTATCGCGTCGATTCCGACGCCACCCATTCGCCGATGTTCCACCAGTTTGAGGGGCTGGTGGTGGACGAAGTCACCCATCTTGGTCATCTCAAATGGGTGCTGGAGGAATTCTGCAAGGCATTCTTCGAAGTCGACAAGGTAGAGATGCGTGCGCGGCCAAGCTTCTTCCCCTTCACCGAACCGAGCGTGGAATGGGATCTGCGCTGTGACCGTTCCGGCGGGCAGATCAAATTCGGCCAGGGCAATGACTGGTTGGAGTTGGCGGGCTCGGGCATGGTGAACCCGCGCGTGTTGGAGAATTGCGGCATCGATTCCACCAAGTATCAAGGCTATGCCTTCGGCGGCGGCATCGACCGGCTGGCGATGCTGAAATACGCCATCCCGGACATCCGTTCCTTCTTCGAATCCGATCTTCGCTGGCTCAAGCATTACGGCTTCGCGGCTTTGGACATTCCGACCTTGGACGGAGGCCTCAGCCGATGAAATTCCCCCTCTCCTGGTTGAAGGATCATCTGGAAACTGAGGCCGACGCCGCGGCGATCGCCGACAAGCTGACCAGCATCGGTCTGGAAGTCGAAGCGGTGGAAGATGCCGGCGCGCGGCTGAAAGATTTCATCGTCGGCTATGTCGTCTCGGCTGAGAAGCATCCCAACGCCGACCGCTTGAAACTATGCATGGTCGATCCCGGCGACGGAGTGCTGATCCAGGTCGTCTGCGGCGCACCCAATGCGCACACCGGCATGAAGGGTGTCTTCGCGCGCGCCGGGGTTGTGATCCCCGTAAACGGCGAGGTGCTGAAGGTCGGCACCATCCGGGGCGTGGAATCGCACGGCATGCTCTGTTCGGGCCGCGAGCTGCTGATCTCCGACGACCATGACGGCATCATCGAGCTTTCCGCCGACGCCAAGACCGGCTCGCCCGCCGCCGCCGCGCTTGGCTTGACCGATGCGGTGATCGACGTCGCCATCACGCCCAACCGCGGCGACTGCACCAGCGTATGGGGTATCGCGCGCGATCTGGCGGCAGCGGGCCTCGGCAAATTGAAGACAACACCGGTTGCGCCGGTGGTGGGGAAATTTCCCTCTCCGAAAAAGATCGCGCTCAACTTCGCACCCGAGGCGGAATCCGCCTGTCCGCTGTTCGCGGGCCGGATGGTGCGCGGCGTGAAGAACGGACCCTCGCCCAAATGGGTGCAGGAGCGGTTGAAATCCATCGGCGCGCGCCCGATCTCGGCGCTGGTCGACGTTTCCAATTTGATCGCGCATGACCGCGGCCGTCCGCTGCACGTCTTCGATGCCGATAAACTGGCGGGCAACATGCAGGCCCGTCTGGCGAACAACGGCGAGAAGCTGCTGGCGCTCGACGGCAAGACCTACACGCTCGATTCCGAAATGTGCGTCATCGCCGACGATGGGGCGGCGCGCGGGATCGGCGGAGTGATGGGCGGCGAGGACACCGGCTGCACCGAAGCCACCGTGAATGTCTTCATCGAGTCCGCTCTCTTCGATCCGGTGCGCACGGCGGCGACCGGGCGCAAGCTGCAGCTGCAATCCGACGCGCGCTACCGCTTCGAGCGCGGCGTCGATCCCGAATTCGTCGTGCCGGGCCTGGAGCTGGCGACACGGCTGGTTCTCGACTGGTGCGGCGGGGAGCCTTCCGACATCGTCGTCGCGGGTCACATACCGAATTGGCGGCGTGCGATTTTGTTCGAGCCCTCCCATGTAAAAAGGCTTGCCGGATTGGATGTCCCGACGAACGAGATCGTCCGAATTTTCGACGCTCTTGGATTCGCGTGTGACAATGCACATCCGCTTCATCCGTTGCCCTGGAATGTCGGCCCGCCTTCCTGGCGCAGCGATGTCGATTGCTCCGCCGATCTGGTGGAAGAAGTCGTGCGCATCTACGGGCTGGAGCATGTGCCCTCCGCGCCCATGTCCCGACCGAATGCGATCGCGCGTCCGGTTCTGACGCCGGCTCAGCGGCGCATCAAGATCGCACGCCGTGCGCTCGCCGCTCGCGGCTTCAACGAGACGATTTCCTTCAGTTTCATTCCCCGCGCCCATGCCGCTCTGTTCGGCGGCGGCGACGAGGCGCGCCAGCTCGAAAATCCCATCGCCGCCGATTTGAATGCTTTGCGCCCGTCGCTGCTGCCCTCGCTCCTCGCGGCGGCTTCGCGCAATCAGGCGCGCGGTTTCAACGATCTGATGCTGTTCGAAATCGGCGCGGCTTTTCAAAGCGGAATGCCGGGCGCCCAGCAGACCATGGCCGCGGGCGTTCGGATCGGCAGCGGCGTGCGCAGCTGGACCAAGGCGGCGCACGCGGCGGACGGATTCGACGCCAAGGCAGACATGCTGGTGGTGTTGGAAGCGGCGATAGGCTCGGCGATGACCGCGCCGGTGAAAGCGGGCGCGCCAGACTGGTATCACCCAGGCCGCTCGGGCACGCTGGCGCTGGGGCCGAAGACCATCGCCACCTTCGGCGAATTGCATCCCAAGCTGCTGGCGACGTTCGATCTCAAGGGGCCCGCGGCGGTCTTCGAGGTCTTTCTCGATGCCATCCCCGAGTCCAAATCCAAGGGCAAGACGGTCTTCGCGCCGTCGCCCTATCAGGCGGTGGAGCGCGACTTCGCGTTCGTGGTGGAAGCCAAGGTGAGCGCCGAGGAGATCGTGCGCGCGGCCAAGTCGGCGGAGCGCGCGCTGATCGAAACCGTCTCAGTGTTCGACGTTTACGAAGGCAAGGGCGTGCCCAAAGGCAAGAAATCCATTGCCATTGCCATCAGGCTGCAGCCGAAAGACCGGACACTGACCGACGCGGAGATCGACGCCATCGGGCAGAAGATCGTCGCCGCAGTCTCTAAGGCTGTGGGCGCAACACTGAGGAGCTGACGTGCCGCAAACCAAGACGTTCGACGCCAAATCGTCCCTCGCCTTCGTTGTCGCGTTCGGCTTCGTCAGTCTGTTCGCCGACGCGGCCTATGAAGGCATGCGCGGCGTGTCGGGGCCGTTCCTGGCGCTGCTCGGCGCGAGCGGCGCGGCGGTCGGCGTGATCGCGGGAACTGGCGAGCTCGCCGGCTATCTGTTGCGCCTCGTCTCGGGCAAGCTGACCGAGCGCACCGGACTTTACTGGCCGATTGCACTGGCGGGTTACGCGATCCAAATGGCGGCGGTGCCACTTCTGGCGATCGCGGGAAGCTGGTGGCTGGCCGCTGCGCTGATCGTCATGGAGCGCGCCGGCAAGGCAGTGCGAAATCCCGCTGCCAACACGATGCTGTCGCGCGCCGGCGAAAAGATCGGCCAGGGCTGGGCCTTCGGGCTGCACGAAGCGATGGACCAGACGGGCGCGATGGCCGGTCCGCTGATCGCGGCGCTGGTCCTTGCCCATCATCACGACTATCGCGCCGCGTTCCTTTGGCTCGGCGTGCCCGCCGTGCTGACCTTGCTGACGGTCGCCACAGTCGCGCTGCGCTATCCTTATGCCGGCCATGTGCAAGTGGCGGAAAAGGGCGCCCAAGGCGGCGGGCTGTCGCGCGCCTATTGGCTCTATACTGCCAGCGCGGCGCTGTTCGCCTTCGGCTTCGCGGATTTTTCGCTGATCGCCTATCACTATGCGAAGGCGGCGGTGATGAGCGCGACGCTGGTGCCGATCCTTTATGCCGGCGCGATGGGGACGGCGGGGCTTGGTTCGCTCCTTTTTGGTCGTTGGTTCGACCGGCATGGATTGGCGGTGCTGGTTCCGGGAATCCTTTTGGCAGCGCTCGCGCCCGCCATGGTTTTCCTCGGCGGGTTCGCGTTCGCTATCGCCGGCACGCTGATCTGGGGCGTGGCGCTGGGCGCGCAGGATGTCATCATGTCGGCGGCTGTCGCCCGCCTGGTGCCGGAACAATCGCGCGCCAGGGCCTATGGAATTTTTCCGGCGATCTATGGCGTCGCCTGGTTCCTCGGCAGCGCGCTGCTTGGCGCTCTTTACGATGTGTCGCTGGCCGGCCTAGTTGCGGTCGCCGCAGCGGCGCAGCTTGCCGCCTTCGTACCGCTGGTGCTTGCGATCAGAGCCGGATCAAAACGCTAGCCAATAGGTCATCACCGGTTTCGCCCGGTTGACGAAACATTCCGCGTCGAGGCGATAGAAGCGGATCAGCGACAAAAGCGAATCGGCTTCGGTCTTGTCTTCGCCGGCGTCGGCGATCCACTGCACCCCGTCGACAACCTTCCAGCGGTGTCCGATATGGCTGGCATGGGCGGTGGTCGGATTGAAGGCGATGCAGTCGGTCCCGCCCATCTTGCCCTCAGCCATTTGCGCGCCGTGCTTCCAATAGACGACGGTCCCGACATGACATTTCTGGTCGAAGCGGTAATGACGGATCGTCGACAACACACGCTGGGCGTCTCTTTCGTCGCCGATGGCATCGACGAGCGCGTCCTTACCTGCCACGATCTTCCAGCGCGCCCCAGTTTGGATCATCTGCGCACCGGCAGGATTGAACGCCGCGCAGGTTTCGCTTGGCTTCAGCGACGCCCCGCTGTGGGCGCCCCCGCCCCAGCCGGAGTTCTGACCGGCTTGGTTCTCCCAATTTAGGCCGATCGGTCCCGCCCAGGCGGTGCGCCTCAACCTGCCCGTCATGTCGAAATCGTGCCGCCCGGAGCCGTCGATGAACACCGTCAGCACTTCGATCAGGAGCTCACCGGGTTTGGCTTCGCGAAACAGGATCTGCTTACGGGCGAAGCCCGAATTGAACGATGCAGAGAGGCTCGTCACCTCGCCCGAGCCTGGGCTCGAGGTGTAGCCCTGGGCCTGCACCTCACCCCAATTGCATTCGGTCGGGTGGCAGTTGCCGTAGATGCGCACGCTGACATGGTTGCCGCCGGCTGGGCTGATCTCGACGTGGGCGATATCGCTCTGGTCGGCCTCGGCATTTTCCCAATTGCCGTAGAAACTCTCGACGTCGGCGCGCGCCGGCGCAGCGATCCCGAGCAGAGCGAGCGCGAAGAAGAGTATTCTAGTCTGTGCCATCGAGTTCAACCGCGCCGTGCCCATTGAACAGCAGATTCTGTGCCTTGCGCTTATTGCGCGAGCCAGTAGACCATTGTCGTATCCGGCCGCGCGACGAAACACTGGCGGCTGAGGCGGTAGGTCCGAATGACGGATGCTGCCTGTTCCGCGCCGGCTTGGTCGTCGCCAAAATCGATGAGCGCATTGGCGCCGTCGAGGACTTTCCACGCGCCCACCGCTTGCGCCGCCTTCACGTTCGCCGCGTGCACGTCCACGCAATCTTCGCCGGGCATGGAGGCGCGGGGAACTTCACCCGCGGCGCGCCAGTAGATCATCTTCGGGTGCGGCTGCACGACGGTGCATTCTTCGTCCATATGATAGTATCTCAGCACCCGTTCGGCCTTGATGGCCGCGACTTTATTGACACCGAAATTTAGCAGCGTGCGGTTGTTGTCGTCCTTGAGTTGCCAGCCGCGATCCGAGGGCGCAACGAAGAAATCTCCCGCGGCGACCGGTGAGCAATCCTCCGCCAGCGTCGCCGACTGGTCGAGCGATGCGCGGCTCGCCGGCGTGGCGGCGGGCGAACTGACGGGCGGTGCACTGGCGACAAGTGCGGCAGGGCCCAGACTTCCGCTGGCCTCATAATCGTTGCGGGCCGAGTGATCGGTGAAATCCGTGACAACGTCGAAGCGCACGCTGCCGCCCGGCCCGGGACGCAGCGTGAGGTGCTTCTGCGCGAAGCCGGCGTCGAAATCGGCGGAGATGCTGCGCACATCGTCGGAGCCAGGGTCGCCGGAGTGGTTGCGGCCGATCTGCGTGCCCCAGTCGCACAGCGCGGGCTTGCAGCGCCCGATCAGGTGAATGCGGACATGGTTGGGTCCCGCCGGCGTCACATCGATCCGGGCAATGTCGCTGTTGTCGGATGCCGGGCCAAGCCAATGGCCAAGGAAGCCGCCGGTTCCGGAATCCGAATTCATCCAGTTGCCGAGAAAACCGGTAACATCGCCGGACGCCGCGCCCGCCGTCAGCCCAGCGGCCAGCAAGACGGTCGCCCCGACCCGCTTCAGTGCAGACATCGCAAACCCCCGTCCTGTCGCCGCCCGTAACCCTACGCTTCCAGCCGAAAATGCGACAGGGTGGACGGCGCGGGAGCGCGCCGCTATTACCCCGGCTCCATGACCGACCTCGCCCATATCCGCAACTTCTCGATCGTGGCCCATATCGACCACGGTAAATCGACCCTGGCCGACCGTCTGATCCAGACGACGGGCGGGCTGGCGGTCCGCGAGATGAAGGAACAAGTGCTTGATTCCATGGAAATCGAGCGTGAGCGCGGAATCACCATCAAGGCCCAGACGGTGCGCCTTTCCTACACCGCCAAGGACGGCAAGACCTACACCCTCAACCTGATGGACACGCCCGGCCATGTCGACTTCGCCTATGAGGTGAGCCGGTGCCTCGCCGCCTGCGAAGGCGCGCTGCTGGTGGTCGATGCCAGCCAAGGGGTGGAGGCGCAGACCCTGGCCAATGTCTATCAGGCGATCGACGCCGGACTCGAAATTGTGCCGGTGCTGAACAAGGTGGACCTGCCCGCCGCCGAGCCCGAGCGCATCCGCCAGCAGATCGAAGACGTGATCGGACTCGACGCCTCCGATGCCATTGCGATTTCCGCCAAGACCGGCCTCAACATCGAAGAGGTTTTGGAAGCGATCGTTCACCGCCTGCCGCCGCCCGAGGGCGACGCGGATGCCCCGCTGAAGGCACTGCTGATCGATTCCTGGTACGACGCCTATCTCGGCGTAATTGTGCTGGTTCGCATATTCGACGGCGTTTTGAAGAAGGGCCAGAGAATTCGCATGATGGCGTCGGGCGCCGCCTACAATGTGGAGCGCGTTGGCGTCTTCACGCCTAAGCAGGTGCTGATGGACAGCCTGGGTGCCGGCGAGGTCGGCTTCATCACCGCCCAGATCAAGGAAGTGGCCGAGACCCATGTCGGCGATACCATCACCGACGACAGAAAGCCGGCGGCGGAGGCCCTGCCCGGCTTCAAGCCGGCGCAGCAGGTGGTGTTCTGCGGCCTGTTCCCTGCCGACGCCGCCAAGTTCGAGGATTTGCGCGAGGCGCTGTCCAGGCTGCATCTCAACGATGCCAGTTTCACCTACGAAACCGAAACCTCCGCGGCACTGGGCTTTGGTTTCCGGTGCGGTTTCTTAGGCCTCTTGCATCTGGAGATCATCCGCGAGCGGTTGGAGCGCGAATTCGACCTCGATTTGATCGCCACGGCGCCGAGCGTCATCTACCGCATCCATCTGACCGACGGCACGATGATCGAGCTGCACAATCCCGCCGACATGCCCGAGGTCACCAAGATCGACAAGATCGAGGAGCCGTGGATTCGCGCCACCATCTTCGTGCCCGACGAGTATCTGGGTTCGGTGCTGAAGTTGTGCGAGGACCGCCGCGGCAGCCAGATCGAACTCACCTATGCCGGCAGCCGCGCGCTGGTGGTGTACCGCCTGCCGCTGAACGAAGTGGTGTTCGATTTCTACGACCGGCTGAAATCGGTGAGCCGCGGCTACGCCAGTTTCGACTATCACATCGAGGGCTATCACGAAGGCGATCTGGTCAAGATGTCGATCCTGGTCAACGATGAGCCGGTCGATGCGCTCTCGATGATCGTCAACCGGGCGCGCGCCGACGCGCGCGGCCGGGCGATGTGTGAGAAGCTGAAGGAACTGATCCCGCGTCATCTGTTCAAGATTCCGATCCAGGCGGCGATCGGCGGCAAGATCGTTGCGCGCGAGACCATCTCGGCGCTGCGCAAGGACGTGACGGCGAAGTGCTACGGCGGCGACATCACGCGCAAGCGCAAGCTCCTCGACAAGCAGAAAGAGGGCAAGAAGAAGATGCGCCAGTTCGGCAAGGTGGACATCCCCCAGGAAGCCTTCATCGCCGCGCTGAAAATGGACCAGGACTAGGCGTCACAGGCCTGCGCAAAACCGCTGCAATTCGTGTATTCTCCTGCCGCACAAGCGGGGGGGGTGAGCCATGGAAGCGGAGCAGGCGCAGGGCGGGCAACGGATTTTCCTCGCCCGATTGATCGTCGGCCTGGTTCAGGGCTTGGTTCTTTATCTTCTCTATTACGCCTTCGACAACAAGGCGTGGCCCGCGACCGAGCCGAATTTCTTCGCGCCCCTCCTAACCGTTTTCCTGTTCGTGCCGTTGCTTGTGCTGCAAGGGATGGGAAATCTCCGCAAGCGCACGCTGATCGTTTGGGCCGGGCTGGCGACTCTGATAGCGGCCGGGTTTGCCTGGTACGACGTCTGGCACGCCTGGCCCATGGATTCGCAATGGGCGGACGGCAAAGAGCTGCTGGGCGCGCACGTGGTCCCGTCGGCGCGCGTGATCATCTTCACTGCGATCTTCCTGTTCGTCGCCCATGCGCTGATTTCCTGCATCGAGGCCGACCGCAAGTTCGTGCCGCGCTACCCCACGCTGTTCGATCTGGCATGGAAGCTGGGTGTGCAGCTCGCCATCGCCGCCTGCTTCGTTGGCGCCTTCTGGATCATTCTGTATCTCGGCGTCGCGCTGTTCGAGATGATCAAGCTTCATTTTTTCCGCGATTTCATCAACCATTCCTGGTTCGCGATTCCCGCCACGGCGCTAGCGACGGCGGTGGCCGTTCACATCACCGACACGCGCGCCGGGCTGGTGCGCGGTGTGCGCACCCTGGCGCTAATGCTGCTCGGCTGGCTGTTGCCGGTGATCGCGCTGATCGCCTTCGCCTTCCTGATCAGCCTTGTCTTCACGGGGCTTCAGCCCTTGTGGGAGACGCGCACGGCGACGGCCTTGCTGCTGGTGGCAACGGCGGTTCTGGTGATCCACATCAACGCCGCGTATCAGGACGGCGATCCGGAGCACCGCCCGCATCACGTTCTGCGCGTCGCGGGAACGCTGGCTTCTGTGATGCTGATCTTCATTGTGACGATTGCGGCCTATGCCTTATGGCTGCGCGTCAATCAGTATGGCTGGACGGTCGATCGCATCAACACGGCAGCGTGTGTCGTAGTCGCGCTGTGCCTGGCGGTGGGTTATTTCGTGGCGGCGCTGTTGCCCAGCCCCTGGCTGAAGCTGATCGAGACGTGGAATTTCTTCACCACCATCCTGGGTCTGGCGCTGCTCTTCGCACTGTTCACGCCCATCGCCGATCCGGTGCGCTTGTCGGTAGCGAACCAGATGGATCGGTTGAACTCGGGCGCGGTGAAGGCGGACAAGTTTGACTTCGCCTATCTGCGCAACGAGGGCGGACGGTTCGGCCACGCGGCCTTAGCCGCACTTGGTGAATCGCGCGACCCGAAGGTTAGGGCCGCAGTTCTCGCGGAGAGAGAAGATTGGGTAGCTGCCGCAAAAGTATCGGAGCCGGTTACCCCAGCGAAAGCCAAGTCGACGATACAGGTGCATCCGGAAGGGCGCAGTCTGCCTGCCGATTTCTTCAAGCAGAGCTGGGAAGACGACCGGTTTGAACCCGCTATCGGTGAATGCTTGTCGGGTTACGCTGGGCTCCATACGGCGTGCGATGCCGTGCTCAAAGACGTCGATGGTGATGGACGTGAGGAAATCCTGCTCATCAGTTGGGACAAAACCGGGAAAACGCCCTTTTGGGATTCTGCGCTGATTAAGCAGACAAACGGGCGTTGGCGCGTCATTGCTGTTGGAGAAGGACGTTCCGAAACCTGCGGCAAATTCGTGAAGCGCCTGCTGGTTGGGGAATTCAAAACCGTCCCGGCACTCGGTTTTGATCTTGAGGTAGATGGGACGCGAATTCTGATGTTCGCAAGAGGAAATTCCGACGCCTGCCATTAGGTTAGAGCGCCATTTGGCGATCTGTGCTCTTTGCGCTAATCACGGCGCATGTCATTGGTCGCCCTGATCGATTACGGCTCCGGTAATCTGCGCTCCGCGGAGAAGGCGCTGGCGCGTGCGGCAGAAGAGCACAGCACGGGCCACACGATCACGGTCACGGCCGACCCTGCCCTCGCCGCCAAGGCCGAACGGATCGTGCTGCCCGGCGTCGGCGCCTTTGCTGATTGCATGGCGGGGCTGAAGGCGCTCCCTGGCATGGTCGAGGCGTTGCGCGAAGCTGTGCTGGAGCGCGGCATCCCGTTTCTCGGCATCTGCGTCGGGATGCAGCTTCTCGCCGAGGTGGGGCGCGAATTCGGAGATCATCCGGGGCTCGGCTGGATCAAAGGCGACGTGGTCAAGATGACCCCGGCCGACCCGGCCCTGAAGATCCCCCATATGGGCTGGAACGAGCTGGCCTTTGCCCACCCCCACCCGCTGTTCGCTGGGCTGGAGCCGGGCGCGCACGCCTATTTCGTGCACTCCTATGTCATCCGCCCCGCCGATCCTGCCCAGATCTTGGCCACCGCCGATTATGGCGGGGCGTTTGCGGCGGCGGTCGGGCGCGGCAATATCGTGGGGACGCAATTTCATCCCGAGAAGAGCCAGGCCGCCGGTCTGGCCATTCTCGGCAACTTTCTGAGGTGGACGCCGTGATCCTTTTCCCTGCCATTGACTTGAAGGATGGGCGCTGCGTGCGCCTCGAGCGCGGCGAGTTGGAGTCCGCCACCGTCTTCAACGACGATCCCGCCGCCCAGGCGCGGGCCTTTGCCGAGGCCGGCTTTGAGTGGTTGCATTGCATCGATCTGAACGGGGCCTTCGAAGGCCGCTCGGCCAATGCCGAGGCCGTCCAAGCGATCCGCGCCGCGGTCAAACTGCCGATCCAGCTGGGCGGCGGCATCCGGGACATGAAGGGTGTCGAAAGCTGGCTGGCCGCGGGGATTACCCGGGTCATCCTGGGCACCGCCGCCCTCACCGATCCGGGGTTCGTGAAACAGGCGGCGCGGGCGTTTCCGGGCCGCATCGTGGTCGGCGCCGACGCCAAGGGCGGGCATATCGCCACTCAGGGCTGGGCGGAGACGACCGAGCTGACGCCCGCCGAACTGGGCGAGCGTTTTGAGGATGTGGGCGTCGCCGCAATCCTGTTCACCGATGTCGATCGCGACGGATTATTGCGTGGAGTGAACGTGGCCGCGACGGCGGCGTTGGCGCGTGCCGTCAGCATACCGGTGATCGCCTCGGGGGGCGTGTCCGGCATGGCGGACATCGAGGCGCTGCTGGCGGCGAAGGAACCGAACATCGCGGGGCTGGTGATCGGCCGCGCGCTCTATAACGGGCGGATCGATGCGAAAGCAGCGTTAGAGCTCTCGAACGGTGTTCGGCTTCATTAAGGAAGTTCTTGATTGTGCTTAATATTCATATTTATTAATAAGTTATCCACCGTTCCTGAGTCGGTGCATGAGGCACATCTCCAAAATCGCGCGCTGGAAATTACTTAATATGTAATTGAACCAAGATATTACTATGCTTTCTTAAAGCGACGTATTAAGTCGTCGAGCTGCTCAAGCGATTTGTAGAAAATCCGCACTTCGCCGCCCTTATCCCCTTTGTGAATAACTTGAACTTTCATCCCCAACATATTGGAAGCGCTGGATTCAAGCGCCTTGGTATTTGCGTCTTTCACAGCCTTTTTGTGGGGGATTTCGCGTTTATTCTGTGAGCGCTGCTCGGCTTCGCGGACATTGAGGGCCCCCGCCAAGATTTCGCGGGCGCGCGCCTCGGGATCGGCGAGTCCAATCAGTGTTCGTGCGTGGCCCGCGGTCAGCCTGCCGTCGCGCACCATCGCTTTCACGCTCTCAGGCAGTTTCAACAGGCGCAGCGTGTTGGCGACGTGGCTGCGGCTCTTGCCGACTTCGGTTGCCAGCTTGTCCTGGGTATAGGCGAAGCGGTCGACCAGCTCATGATAGGCGGCGGCCTCTTCGATGGCGTTGAGGTCCGAGCGCTGGACGTTCTCGATGATGGCGAGCTCCAGCGCCTCGCCGTCGCTCATTTCGCGCACGATCACCGGAACTTCGTGAAGCTTGGCGAGCTGGGCAGCGCGCCAGCGCCGCTCACCGGCCACGATCTCGAAGGCATTGGGATCGCCGGCCACCGGGCGCACCAGGATCGGCTGGAGAATGCCCTTCTCCTTCACCGATCGGGCGAGGTCGTTCAGATCCTCTTCGGCGAAATGTTTGCGCGGCTGCAGCGGGTTGGGCTTGAGGAATGCGGTGGGGACGCTGCGGGCGGCGCGCGCTCTGGCCTCACCGCGCGTCGGCACCGCTTCTTCGCCGATCAAGGCGGAAAGGCCGCGGCCCAAGCCGCGCGGACGCACATCCTCTGCCACGTTTTCCGCCTTTGCCTTCATGCGGCGGCGCGCACTCGCTCGCGCTGAATGAGTTCGCCCGCAAGCTTGATATAGGCCTGACTGCCCGGACACCTCAGGTCGTAGACCAGCGCCGGCAGGCCATGGCTCGGCGCTTCTGAGATACGCACGTTGCGCGGGATCATCGTGTTGTAGACCATGTCGCCCATGTTCTGGCGCACATCGGCGGCGACCTGGTCGGAGAGCTTGTTACGCTTGTCGAACATGGTCAGCACGATGCCCTGAATCTCGAGCGACGGATTGAGGCTCTCGCGCACCAGATCGATCGTCTTGAGCAGCTGGCTGAGGCCTTCCAGCGCGAAGAACTCGCATTGCAGCGGCACCACCACCGCGTCGGCCGCCACCATCGCGTTGACGGTCAACAGACTCAGCGACGGCGGGCAATCGATCAGCACATAGGAGAACGGTGTTGATCCGTGTACGGAATATTCGGCCAACGCATCCTTGAGCCGGTAGTTGCGCCGCTCGACCGCGCTCAGCTCGAGTTCGGCGCCCGAAAGGTCCACCGTGGAAGGCACTAGCGAGAGGCGCGGGATTCGCGTCGGCGCAATGGCGTCTTCCAGCCGCGCCTGGCCCATCAGCACGTCATAGGTGGTGAGCTTGCGCTCGCTCCTCGGAATGCCGAGCCCGGTCGAGGCGTTGCCCTGCGGATCGATGTCGACGATCAGCGTCGGTTCGCCGACGGCCGCCAGCGCCGTTCCCAGATTGATGGCCGTGGTCGTCTTGCCCACGCCGCCTTTCTGGTTGGCGACCACCAGCACGCGCGGCGGACGTCTAACGGATTCGCTCATGCCCCCGGACCTCTAAAATGACCCCGTCTGGATGCGTCAGGCTGGGGTGCTGCCGGACTTTCATCCTCCAGGTTTTACGGGCTTCGGTCAATTCGGACCTCACATTTTGACCCTTCAAGAACAGGCAAACGGTCTTTGCGGCAGCCAAATGCTGTGCATATTCAAGCAATTCCGGCAGCGGCGCACAGGCGCGCGCGGTCAGCACGTCGAAACGCTCTCTCACCGCGTCCTCGATCCGCTGGTTGTGGATGGTGACCTCCACCCCGGCGCGGTCCGCCGCGGCACGAAGGAATTCGACCTTCTTGCGGGTGGCTTCGAACAGGGTGACCGCCACCCGGCCTTGCAGCAGAGCGGCCAGCACCAGGCCGGGAAACCCTGCCCCGCTGCCGAGATCGGCCAGTGTTTTGGCCTCGGGCGGGATTAGCGGCGCGAGCTGCGCGCTATCCCAGATATGTCGCTTCCAGACCTCCTCTAGAGAAGCCTTGGAAACGAGGTTATGGCGAGCGTTCCAAACCGTCAGCAGGCCGACATAGGCCTTCAGCCGCGCCAGTGTTTCACGTGAAACACCGCTCGCGGCCGCGAATTCCTCAGGCCCGAAGGGTTCAGGCCGCGTTGGATTTGACATGGGCCAGCACCAGGGTCAGGGCGGCGGGCGTCACGCCATCGATCCGGGATGCCTGCCCCAGTGTGGCCGGCCGGATCGCCGCCAGCTTCTGCGCCGCCTCGGCGGACAGGCCGCAAACAGCCGCGTAGTTTAGCTCGCCCGGCAGGTTCAGCGCCTCATCGCGGCGGAAGGCTAGAATGTCGGCGTCCTGCCGGTCGAGGTAGCCAGCATATTGGGCGTCGATCTCGAGCTGCTCCACCACCTCGGGTACGAGATCCCGCAATTCCGGCCAAACGCTTGACAACACTTGGAAATCAACCCCGGGTAGGCCGAGCAGCTCGTGCGCCGTTCGCCGCGTCCCGTCCAGCCGCACGGTGATCCCATGCCTTTGGGCCTCGTTGGGGGTGAGGTTCAGTCCCCGCAGCCGCGCCCGCGCCTCGTTGAGCCGCGCCATCTTGACAGCGAACGCCGCCTGGCGCTCTGCCCCGACCAAGCCCGCGCGGTCGAACAGCGCCGTCAAGCGCTGGTCGGCATTGTCGGCCCTGAGCGTCAAGCGGTACTCCGCCCGCGAGGTGAACATGCGGTACGGCTCGCTGACACCCTTTGTCACCAGATCGTCGATCAAAACCCCGATATAGGCCGAAGCTCTGTCGATCACGACCGGATCGGCTCCTCCAGCCGCCCTCGCCGCGTTTAGCCCTGCCATCAAGCCTTGGGCCGCGGCCTCTTCATAGCCCGTAGTGCCGTTGATCTGACCGGCCAAATATAGGCCGGGCACGCGCTTGGTCTCCAGCGACGGCAGAAGCTCGCGCGGGTCCACGAAGTCATACTCAATGGCATAGCCTGGCCGCCGTACCACGGCCTTTTCCAGGCCTGGAATAGTCTTCAGAAAGGCAAGTTGGACGTCCTGGGGCAGGGAGGTCGATATCCCGTTGGGATAGACCGTGTCGTCGTCAAGTCCTTCCGGCTCCAGGAAAATCTGGTGGCTGCTGCGATGCGCAAACCTCACCACCTTGTCCTCGATCGACGGGCAATAGCGTGGCCCACGGCCCTCGATCTGGCCGGAATACATCGGTGCGCGATGCAGATTGGCACGGATCAGTTCATGCGTTTGCTCATTAGTGCGGGTGATGTGGCAAGGGACCTGGGGCGTGATGATCGCGGCGGTCAGGAACGAAAAAGGCGAGGGCGGGTCGTCGCCCTGCTGGATTTCCAGGCCCGCCCAATCGATCGTCGTTCCGTCCAAACGCGGAGGCGTCCCGGTCTTCAGCCGCCCCATGGCAAAGCCGAGCCCATACAGCGTGTCCGACAGGCCGATGGACGGCGCTTCGATGCCCTCGCCCTCGAAACGCGAACGCCCGGCGACTGCCCGCCCCGCTGGAATCTTCATCTCACCACAGTGGATCAGGCCCTTGAGAAACGTGCCGGTCGTCAAAACCACGGCCGCGGCGCGCAAAGCCTCGCCGTCAGTCGTGAGAACACCCACCACACGGCCACCCGTGAGGATCAGATTCTCGGCGGCAGCCTCCCGGATTTCCAGATTTTCCGTGACTTCCAGGGCGGCCAGCATGGCCTGGCGGTAGAGCTTGCGATCAGCCTGGGCGCGTGGTCCGCGCACCGCCGGACCCTTGCGCCGGTTGAGAATGCGGAACTGGATTCCAGCGGCATCGGCGACGCGGCCCATCAGCCCGTCGGCGGCATCGATCTCGCGCACCAGATGGCCTTTGCCGACGCCGCCGATGGCGGGATTGCACGACATCTCGCCCAGCGTGGCGCGCTTTTGGGTGAGCAACAGGGTCTTGGCCCCGGCTCGCGCGGCAGCCGCCGCAGCCTCGCAGCCGGCATGGCCTCCACCAATGACGATGACGTCGTACATGGCCCGCTCAATAGGCGAGGGGGCTCGCTTCGGCAAGCGCGTGTTTCACGTGAAACTTGATACGAATGACGCCCACGTCCCGGCAGTTAGCAGGGATACGAAACCATTCGGCCGGTTGCTATGCGATCACGGTCAGAGACCCAAAACGGCCCAAATCACGCCAGCCAAACCAGCGAATACGAGCGCAAGGATCGACCACAAATGGCGGGAAAACCAAGTGCTGTGCACAAGTCGAACGGAGGGGCTCAGTTCCATTTCGTGATGGGCGTCAACAATTCCGGTGATGAGCGACATCTTTGCCTCCTTCCGAGGAGCACCTTAACGATTGTGAAGTATATATGACATTCCTTCCGCAATGCAATAGGAATCATTACGGATCCTCGGAACGCAGCCGTCGCGATCATTTTCCGATGCAGAAATCCCGGAAAATTGTGTCCAGCAGCTCTTCGACATCGACGCGGCCCGTGATGCGGCCGAGCGAACGCAGCGCGAGGCGCAGGTCCTCGGCGAACAGCTCTGGCTGCCGGGCATCGGCAGCGCGCAGCAACGCCGCCGCTGCTTCGCCCAGGGCATGACGATGGCGCGGACGCGTCAGCACGGGGGCGTCGCCGCCGCCATCCAACCGTTCCTTGGCAGCCAGCGTGATCGCTTCGATCACCGCCTCCAAACCCTCGCCGGTCTTGAGCGAAAGCCTCAGCCCCTTGCGCGGCTTAGACCATGGAAGGTCGGCCTTATTCCACACTGTAATATAGGGTTTGTTAACCATATTATTAGGCAATTCACTTGAAGAATTCTCGGCGCTCCCATCCAGCAGCAGCAGCACAAGGTCCGCCGCTTCGGCCCGCGCCATGGCACGGCGTACGCCCTCGGCCTCGACCGCTTCGTTCGCGGCGCGCAGGCCGGCGGTGTCGGCCAGGATCACGGCGTAGCCGCCAAGGTCGAGCCGCACCTCAACGATGTCCCGCGTCGTACCGGCAGTCTCATGGACGATGGCCACGTCGCGCCCGGCCAGCGCGTTCACCAGCGAACTTTTGCCGGCATTCGGAGGGCCGATCACTGTCAGGAAAAGCCCATCACGCACCAGCTCGCCGCGGCGTGCATCGTTCAAATGCGCTTCGATGGCGCTGCGAATGGCCTCGCAGGATTGGTGCGCCTTCGACAGCACATCTTCCGGCAATTCTTCATCGGAGAAATCGATTGCCGCTTCCGCCCACGCCAACGCCTTCAACAGTTCGCCGCGCCAGCTTTCGTACAGCGCACCCAACGCACCGTCATATTGCCGCAGGGCTTGATGGTGTTGCGCCTCGGTCTCGGCAGCGACCAGATCGGCAATTGCCTCCGCCTGTGTGAGGTCGAATTTACCGTGCTCGACGGCGCGACGGGTGAATTCGCCGGGTTCGGCGGGCCGTAAGCCGGGCAGGGTGCTCAGCTCCTTCGCCAACGCGTCCACGATGGCGCGCCCACCATGAACCTGGAACTCGGCGACATCCTCGCCGGTCACGCTCGCAGGGCCTTGGAACCACAGCACCAAAGCCTCGTCGATGGTGCCCGCGCGGGCGCGCAGTTTGCGCAGCACGGCGCGGTGCGAAGAGGGAATCTCCTGACCGGTCAGATGCTTGATGCTGTCCCCGGCGCGCGGCCCCGAGACTCGGAACACGGCCACCCCGGCGCGCCCGGCGGCGCTCGCCAGCGCGTAGATCGTATCGCCCCGGTTCATCGGTGTGCGGCCTGGTCGCTCAACGCCAGTATCCAGCTTGTGAGGGCGCGCATCGGCGCGCTAAAGGAAGCTTGGTCCAGACCATCCCCTCAACGCAATGCGCGCCTTCGTGGCCATGCGCCAATTGGAAAAAAGATGAGCACCAACCGCCTCGCCGAGGAAACCAGCCCATACCTTCTCCTTCACAAGGACAACCCGGTCCATTGGTACAGCTGGGGGCCCGAGGCCTTCCAAGAAGCGGAATCGAGCGGCAAGCCGATCCTGCTCTCCATCGGCTACACGGCGTGTCATTGGTGCCATGTGATGAACCGGGAGAGCTTCGCCGATCCCAACACCGCCGCGGCGATGAACGACGCGTACATCAACGTCAAGGTCGACCGCGAAGAGCGGCCCGACATCGATCTGCTCTATCAGGCCGCCGCTCAGACCATGGGCTATCAGGGCGGCTGGCCGCTCACCGTCTTCCTCACGCCGCGCGGCGAACCGTTTTTCGTCGGCGGCTATTTCCCCAACGAGGAGCGCTTCGGCCAGCCGCCCTTCAAACGGGTTCTCGACGACGTCTCCAAATTGTTCCGCGAGCAATCCGAGACTGTCGCGACCAATGTCGGCAGGATCTCCGAGGTGCTCGGCCAGCAATGGACACGCGATCTGAGGGGCGCGCTTGACGCGCGGGTTCTGGACATCACCTCGGTCCACATCGCGCAGCGCTTCGACATGTTCTATGGCGGGCTGACCGGCGCGCCCAAATTCCCGCAAGCCGCGCTGACCGAAGTGATGTGGCGCGCCTATCTGCGTAGCAGCGCGCCGCAATTCGCCCAACTGGTACAGACCACGCTCGATTCGATCTGCCTGTCAGGCCTCTACGATCACATCGGCGGCGGCTTCCACCGCTACTCGGTGGACGAGCGCTGGATGGTCCCTCATTTCGAGAAAATGCTTTACGACAACGCGCTGCTGGTCGATCTGCTGACGCTGGTTTCCCAGCATAGCCGCATTCCGCTTTATCGCGCCCGCGTCGAGGAAACGCTCGGCTGGGTGATGCGCGAGATGATGGTCGGCGACGGCTTCGCGTCCAGCATCGACGCTGACGTGGCCGGCGAAGAGGGCGCCTATTATCTGTGGAGCGACGCGGAAATCGATGCGACGCTGATGGGCACCTTCGTTCAACGTTTCAAGGACGTCTATGCCATCCGCAAGGAAGGCGGCTTTATGGGCCGCAACATCCCGATGCGGCTCGGCACCGTTCCCTATCCGCTGCCCGAGGCCGACGAAGCGCTGCTCAAGCGCCAACGCGAACTGTTGCTCGCCGCCCGCAACCAGGCGCGCACCGCACCGCTGCGCGACGACAAAGTGCTCGCCGATTGGAACGGACTGACGATCGCCGCCTTCGCCAATGCCGGCATGGCGCTCGGCAATGCCGCGTGGCTTGCAGTTGCAACCCGCGCCTTCGACTTCATCACCAAGACCATGGCCGACGGCGACCGGCTGTTCCACTCCTGGCGCGACGGCAAACATGGTCATATGGGTTTCGCCGACGATTACGCGCAGATGGCACGCGCCGCGCTCGTTCTGTGCGAAGCGAGCGGCGACAAGCGCTACCTCGAACACGCCAAGCGGTGGGTTCATGTGTTGAATGAGTTCTTCTGGGACAACCAGATCGGCGGTTATTTCCAGAACGCCGCCGACGATGTGCCGCTGCTCTATCGCGTGCGGGGTATCGTCGACCAGGCGACGCCAAGCGCGAATGCGACAATGATCGGCGTGCTCTCCAAGCTCTATCTCGCCACCGGCGATGCCACCTATCGCGAGCGTGCCGGCGCCGTCGCCACCAGCTTCGCGGGCGAACTAGGCCGCAGCACGCTGGGCATGGGCACCTACCTCAACGGCCTGGAGACCATGGTCGCCGGCTTGCAGATCGTGATCATCGGCCAAAAGGACAGCCCCAAGACGGCCGAACTCATCTCGGCGGTGATGGGGCGCAGCCTTCCCAATCGCTTTCTCGTGGTCTTGTCGCCCGACGAGGCGTTACCCGAGAGCCATCCGGCTTTCGGAAAGAAGATGGAGAACGGTCAGCCGACCGCCTATGTCTGCCAGCACCAAAACTGCTCGGCGCCGATCAGCAATCCGGTGACGCTCAGTCAAGTGCTGCAATTGCCGCCGCGCCCGCCACAGGGAACGCGCCCGCAATAGCGCGCTGGCCTCTCGGCATCGCTGCGTCTAACCTCTGTACCGAGGTTGGGCGGAGCGCGCACTCATGTCGGGACAAGAGATCACGATCAGCGGACCGGACGGCTCCTTCGCCGCCTACCTCGCGACGCCCGCCGCGGGGAACGCTCCGGGCATCGTCGTCATCCAGGAGATTTTCGGCGTCAATGCGGTGATGCGCGCCATGGCCGACGAGTTATCGGCCAGCGGTTTCTTTGCGCTCGTGCCCGACCTGTTCTGGCGACTGGAGCCCGGCGTCCAGCTGACCGACAAGACGGAGGCGGAATGGCAGCGCGCTTTCGACCTGATGAAACGCTTCGATGCGGCGGCGGGCGTCACCGACATCCAATCAGCGATCGCGCATCTGCGCACGGTTCCCGGCTGCACCGGCAAGGTGGGCGCGGTCGGGTATTGCCTGGGCGGACTGCTCGCCTATCTCACCGCCGCGCGCACCGACACCGACGCGTCGGTCGGCTATTACGGCGTGAACATTCAGACCATGCTGAGCGAGGCGGCAAACATCAGAAAACCGCTGATGCTGCACATCGCGGGCAAGGACGATTTCACCCCGCCTGAGGCGCAGCAGCAGATCGTCGATGGGCTGGCGGGAAATAGGCTCGTCACCATTCACCGTTATCCGGAAATGAACCACGCCTTCGCTCGGCCGGGCGGCAAGCATTACGACCAGGCCAATGCCGGGCTCGCCAACAGCCGCACGGCGACCTTCTTGCGGCAGTACCTAAGTTGAGAACGTCCAATATCGGACGGTTTGCCACCCTAGCCGCCACGGCCTGCGCCGCCTACCTCGCCGCCGACGTCGCGCATGAGGGATTGGGGCATGGCGGCGCCTGCGTGCTCATCGGCGGCACATCGCTTATCGTCAGCACAACTTATCAATATTGCACCGTCACCTCGCATCTGATCGACGGCGCCGGACCGATTGTCGGGATCGCGGTCGCGCTTCTCGCCTGGGCATGGCTGCGCTTTGCGGCGCCGCGCTCGCAGACCTTGCGCGTATTTCTCTGCCTCGTTTTCGCTTTCGCGATTTTCTGGAACGTCGGTTACATGATGAAGTCCGGGCTCACCGATCAAGGCGATTGGGCCTACGTCATTAAAGGCCTTGAGCCGAGCTTCGCCTGGCATGCGGGGCTCACCGTCTTGGGGCTCGTCCTCTACATCCTCGCGATGCGTATGCTGGCGGCGGTGATTGTTGCAAAGCTCACGGCGGGTGAAGCGCCGGGCTGGCGCCCGTTTCAATTTGCGCTTACCGCTTATCTGACCGCCGGGTTGTTCTCCGCCGCTGCGGCCTTCTTCGACCCCAGGGGACCCTCCACGATCCTCACCGACGCCCTGCCGTCCTCGCTCGGGGCCATCGGTCTTGCTTGGGTCGGCTGGACCATGAACAAGCGAAGACCGGACCTCCTCATCGCCGTGTCGACTTCTTCGGTTTGGATGGGTGTTGGATTGGTGTCGGCGGCTGTCTTCATCGTGGTCCTGGGTCCGGGCCTGCGCTTCTAAGCGGCATTGAACCACAAGATTGAATCCCCATTTTTGGTTGAGGCTTCTTCGCTCGGGGCCCTACAGGGGTACCCCCGTCAATTTCTTGAAAACAACCTCTGGGGGGTTATTGTTCCATTTCAAAAGCTTAGGAAAAATCCATGAAAGCCATTCGCTTCGCCAAGACCGGCGGCCCGGAAGTTCTCTCGCTGCAGGACGTCGAATTGCCGCCGCCCGGGCCTGGCCAGGTCCGCGTGCGCCATAGCGCTATAGGGGTCAACTTCATCGACACCTATCAGCGCTCCGGCCTTTATCCGGTCGCGCTGCCGTCGGGACTCGGGATGGAAGCGGCGGGGACTGTCGAAGCGGTGGGCGAAGGCGTGACAAGTCTCAAGCTCGGCGACCGCGCTGGCTATTGCACCGGGCCGATCGGCGCCTATGCCGAGGCCAACAATGTTCCGGCGGACCGCGCGGTCAAGCTGCCCGCCGCGATCAGCGACGAAGTCGCCGCTGCCGCCATGCTGAAGGGCATGACTGCGCAATATCTCTTGAAGCAGACCTTCAAGGTGCAGGCCGGGCAGACAATTCTCTTTCACTCCGCGGCGGGCGGCGTCGGGCTGATCGCCGGTCAATGGGCCAAGCATCTGGGCGCCAAGGTCATCGGCACCGTCGGCTCCGACGGCAAGATCGAGCTCGCCAAAACCCATGGCTCCGACCATGTGCTGAACCTGCGCATGGACGATTGGGCGGCAAAGGTGCGCGAGCTGACGAACGGCGAGGGCGTGCCGGTGGTTTACGATTCGGTGGGCAAGGATACGTTTGCCGGTTCGCTTGATTGCCTTGCGATGCGCGGCATGATGGTAAGCTTCGGTAACTCGTCAGGCGCGGTTCCCGCATTCGAGCCGGCCGTCTTGGGCGCCAAGGGCTCGCTCTATCTGACGCGGCCGGCGCTGTTCCATTATGCGCGCACGGCGCAGGAACTTCAGACGATGGCAGACGACCTGTTCGCGGTGATCGCGTCGGGCGCGGTCAAGATTGTGATCGGCCAGCGCTTTGCGTTGAAGGATGCGCGCGCCGCCCACGAGGCGCTTCATTCGCGTAAGACCACAGGCGCGACGATCCTGGTCCCGTGATTATTCCACCACCAGCGGCGAGCTGCCGTCGGTCCGCAGATAGATCGAGCGCTTCGGCGCGGACATGACACGTCCCACCATCGGCACGAACGCCTCGAGCGGCATGGTGTCGTATTCGGGATCGAAGGCGCTCTGGTCGTGGCTATGACAGAAGCGGGCCGTCTTCTCGAAGCAGGGATGGCCGCGGAACTGCTCGCGCATGTTCCGGTCGAGTCCGAGATAATGGAAGAAGTAGTAGCCCTGAAAGATACCGTGATGTTCGAGCATCCAATGGTTCTCTTCCGAGACGAAGGGCTTCAGGATCACGGCGCCGAGTTCGGCGTGGTTGGTGGTGGCGAGCGTGTCGCCGATGTCGTGCAGCAAGGCACACACGACATACTCCTCGTCCATTCCGTCGCGATGGGCGAGCGTGGCCGCTTGCAGAGAATGTTGCAGCCGGTCGACGGGGAAGCCGCCGAAATCGCCGTCGAGCAGGTTCAGATGGGCGATCACGCGGGCCGGAAGTTTCGAGCAGAACGCCCCGTAAGCGGCGCCGATCTTCATCCAATCTTCCTGCGTGCCTTCGGTCATGGCGCGGAATTCAGCGCGCGGTTCGTGGTTCATGGTGTTCTCCAGGAGCGCGCCAATCTCGCCCCTGCTACCCGATTGGGTCAACCGCCGCACAATTTCCCTTACGGCCTGCTGCGCTCAGGTATTCATGCTCTCGAAGAACTCGGCGTTGTTCTTGGACGAACGCAATTTGTCGAGCATGAACTCGATGGCGTCGACCGTGCCCATCGGCGCGAGAATACGCCGTAGCACATAGGTCTTTGCCAGCGTCGCCTTATCGAGCAGCAACTCGTCCTTGCGGGTGCCGGATTTGAGGATGTCGATCGCCGGGAAGATGCGCTTGTCGGCGACCTTGCGGTCCAGAATGATTTCCGAATTGCCGGTGCCCTTGAATTCTTCGAAGATCACTTCGTCCATCCGGCTGCCGGTATCGATCAGGGCTGTCGCGATGATGGTCAGCGAACCGCCCTCTTCGATATTGCGCGCGGCGCCGAAGAAGCGCTTGGGCTTCTGCAGCGCATTGGCATCGACGCCGCCGGTCAGCACCTTGCCGGATGAAGGCACGACGGTGTTGTAGGCGCGCCCGAGCCGCGTGATGGAATCGAGCAGGATCACCACGTCGCGCTTATGCTCGACCAGCCGTTTGGCCTTCTCGATCACCATTTCGGCGACCTGGACGTGACGCGTCGCCGGTTCGTCGAAGGTGGAGGAAATCACTTCGCCCTTTACCGAGCGCTGCATGTCGGTGACTTCCTCGGGCCGCTCGTCGATCAGCAGCACGATCAGATAGCACTCGGGATGATTGGCGGTGATGGCGCGCGCGATGTTCTGCAGGATCACGGTCTTGCCGGTACGCGGCTGGGCGGTTATCAGCGCGCGCTGGCCCATGCCCTGGGGCGAAACGATGTCGATGACGCGGCCGGTCTTGTCCTTGATAGTGGGATCGTCCAGCTCCATCTTGAGCCAGCGCGTCGGATAGAGCGGCGTCAGATTGTCGAAATGGACCTTGTGCTTGATCTTCTCCGGGTCCTCGAAATTGATGGTGGTGACCTTGAGCAGCGCGAAATAGCGCTCGCCGTCCTTGGGCGAGCGGATCGGGCCCTCCACCGTGTCGCCCGTGCGCAGGCCGAAGCGGCGGATCTGCGACGGCGAGACGTAAATGTCGTCGGGTCCCGCCAGATAATTCGATTCCGGCGAGCGCAGGAATCCGAACCCGTCCTGCAGGGTTTCGAGCACGCCCATGCCGGTGATTTCGACATTTCGATCGGCGAGTTCCTTCAGGATCGCGAACATCATGTCCTGCTTGCGCATGGACGATGCGTTCTCGATCTCGAGCTCCTCGGCGAAGGAAAGCAGATCGGTGGGGGTTTTTGTCTTGAGATCCTGCAGCTTCATCGCTTGCAGGCCGGATTGCATGGTCATGGGGGGTTACACCTGGATTACGCTTACGAAGGCCTTTTGCCCGCGAGCCCCGCTCTGGAGCGGTCCTGCGAGATGATTGCTGGAGAAAGTTTCGGTCCGCCCGTGGCGTCTGCGGCTATTTCCTGCCGTTGCGCTGTTCGGCGCTTACCGCTACGGGCTTCAATGGGGAACTGATGCGTTATAGCGCGAATTGACGGCGATGCAAACTGCCCCTCGACGAATTTATGACCCCACGCCTTAAAATGGCTTAACCACCGCCAGGATGACTATTGCAATCATCAACAGCGTTGGGGCTTCGTTCCAGATGCGGAAGAAGCGCGCCGGGCGTGTATTGCGCCCGCGCCCGAAATCCTTGGCCCACAGCGCATCGGCGTGGTGCAGCCCGGTCATCGCGACAACCAGCGCGAGCTTCAGCTGCAACCAATGCAGCGCCCAGCCGTCCATCAACCACGCCATCGTCAATCCAAGCACCCACACCGCAATCATGGCAGGGTTCATGATGATCTTGAGGAGCTTGCGCTCCATCGTCGTGAAACGGTCGTATTCAACCGTCCCCGGCGAGGTTTCGGTGTGATAGACGAACAGGCGCGGCAGGTAGAGCAGCCCCGCCATCCAGGCGATCACCGCGATCACGTGCAGCGCCTTGATAAGCAGATAATAATTCAACAGAAATTCCTTCATGGCCTATCCCTTCACAAAGCCGCAGGCGCGATGTTGGGCGGGACATTCCCTGGCGCCGCTCATATTTGTCACAGGCTGCGCCAGGCTATGGCGCACCAGTTGGGCCAGGCCAGCGATGAATTCCGGCCGCGTGGAGACCGTGGGCACCCGAAGATAATCGCGCACACCCGCTTCGCGCGCCAATTCCCCGTAATCGATGTCGAGCTCTACAAGCGTTTCGGAATGCTCAGAGACGAACGAGATCGGCACGACGATAACACCCTTGCCGTCGGCGCCGGCGCGGCCGATTTCCGCGTCCGTCCCCGGTCCAATCCATTTTAGCGGCCCGACGCGGCTTTGGTAGCACACCGTCCAGTCCTTTATCCCCAATTCCTCCACAAGGGCCGCAGCGGTCTGCTCCACCTGCCAGCGATAGGGATCGCCTTTGGCGACGATGCGTTCCGGCAAGCCATGCGCCGACAGCAGCACGCGATAAGAAACATCCGGGCGCGTCTTCGCCATGGTCTCGCGTGTCAGTCCCGCCAAGGCTTGGATGAAACCGGGGAGCCTCGGATAGCAGCAAATGCGCGACTGGGGCGCTTCGAGCCCGGCATCGCGCGAGGCGCGGCCCCAATCCGTGAGAGACGAGGCCGAGGTTGTGGTGGAGAACTGCGGATAAAGCGGCAAGAGCACGATGTGGTCGGCGCCCCATTGCTTGACCGCACGCGCTGCCTCGTCGCTGAACGGCTTCCAGCAGCGCATGGCGATAAAGACGCGGGTTTCGTCCTCGCCAAGCGCTTTTTCCAGCGCGCGCGCCTGCGCCTCGGTTTCCTCCAGGATCGGCGAGCGCCCGCCGATCTTGGCATAGATCTCTCGCGCGATAGGGGCACGACGGCTCGCGATCAGCCTGGCCAACGGCTTGCGGATCAGCGCCGGCACCGACAGGATCGCCGGATCGCCGAACAGATTGCGCAGAAACGGTTCGACGGCCTCGGGCCCGTCCGGGCCGCCCAGATTGAACAAAACGACGGCGAGTTTCACCGCACACTCCGCACCAAACGAACCAACTCTTCGACATGTTTGACTGGCGTTTCAGGCAAAATCCCGTGTCCTAGGTTGAAGATAAACGGGACGTCCTGCGTTGCGGTAAGAATGCGCTCGACGCCGTCGGCCAGGGCGCGTCCGCCCGCAATAAGCGCGACAGGATCGAGATTACCCTGAAGCACAACGTGTGGGCCGAGCGCCGCCGCCGCCCAATCCAGCGGTGCGGCGGTGTCGAGGGAAACGGCGTCCACGCCCGTTTCGCGAGCATATAGCTCATAGCCCTGCATCGTCGCGCCGCGCGGAAATCCAATGATCCGCGCTTTGGGAACCGCAGCGCGCACATTGTCAACGATCTTCCTTGTCGGCTCGACAACCCAGCGCACGAAAGCCTCTTGAGGCAGGCCCGACGCCCAAGAGTCGAAAAGCTGCACCGCATCGGCGCCGGCTTGCAGTTGCCCGGTCAGATGCTGCGAGATGCAGGCAACGAGAATGTCCACAAGCTGCTGGAATCCGACCGGATCGCGGTACGCCCAAAGTTTCGCGGCTTTCTGGTCGTCACCACCCGATCCCGCCGCCAAATAGCTTGCCAACGTCCACGGCGCGCCGGCAAATCCAAGCAACGCCGTGTCGCTTGCTAGGCTGGCACGCACCATCCCCAGAGCCGCATAGACGGGTTCGAGTGACAGTCGCCAGTTTTTAAGATCGTCCTTAAGCCCACCCACCGAGGAAATCGCGGGTAATTTTGGTCCAACCCCGTCTTCGAACACCACGTTGAGGCCGAGCGCTGCCGCGATTACCAAGATATCGGAGAAAATGATCGCTGCGTCGAAGCCGAACCGGCGGATCGGCTGCAAAGTTACCTCCGCCGCAAGCTCGGGCGTCATGCACATCTTCCAGAACGAACCGGCCTTCGCTCGCACTTCGCGATATTCCGGTAGGTATCGTCCTGCTTGGCGCATCATCCAGAGCGGGGGAGGAACCGATCGACTTCCTTCCAAGGATTCGAGCAGCTTCTTTTCACCCTGCAATACAAGACTCCTTAGAATAGGATTCTGAAGATGTTGTTAGGGCTGTGAATTGTGGGACAGTTGTCGTGCGGCGATTTTCTCTATGATGTAATATGAATGAACTCAAGAGGTTCTGGAACGGCGAGGGATTGTGGCAAGTGTGCACGAATAAGTGGTTTTGTGAGATTTAAGCTCCAAAGAGACACAGCCATCGGCTAAGAACGCTTGTTGTGCACCGCGCCGGGGCTCACCGTGGATGGAATAGGGGCGAAACTGTGAGCGGAAATTTTCATCTGCATCTGATCTCGGACGCGACGGGAGAAACCCTGCACGCCGTCGCCAAGGCCGCGCTTGCCCAGTTTGAGGGTGTGAGCGTGCAGGAACATTCCTACACCTTGGTCCGCAGCGACCGCCAGCTTTCGCGCGCCATCGATTTCATCCAAGAACATCCGGGGTTGGTTCTCTTCACCTTGGTGAACCAGGAATTACGCAGTGAGCTCCTCAGTCAATGCGCGCGGCTGGCCGTTCCCTATTTCGACATCATGGAAGGCCCAGTCAGCCTGATGCAGCGTTTCTTCGGGGCGACTAATACTCAGCGTCCCGGCGCGCAGCATGAACTCGATCAACAATATATCCAAAGGATCGAGGCGCTGAATTACGCCATCCAGTATGACGACGGCCAGGCCATCGATAAGTTGGGCGAGGCCGAGGTGATCCTGGTCGGCGCCAGCCGCACGTCCAAGACGCCGACCTGCATCTACCTCGCAATGCGCGGTGTGCGGGCCGCCAACGTGCCGCTGGTCCTAGGGCTGCCGGCGCCGCCGGAACTGTTCACCTACACCAAACCCCTGATCATCGGCCTGTGGTCATCGCCTGAGCGGCTTGTTCAGATCCGCCGCAATCGTCTGGCGACGATGGGTGAGCAGAGGTCGACCGACTATGTCGACCTCGAAAAGGTGCGCAGCGAAGTGATGGCGACCCGCCGGCTCTACGAGCAGCAAGATTGGTTTTCGATCGATGTCACTAGGCGCTCGGTGGAAGAAACGGCGGCGACGATCCTCAATCTCCTAGCCGAAAAAGACGAGGGGCGGCGGTGAGCGCGTTGACCCTGGCCTCGACCAGTGCCGTGCGGGCGAGGCTCTTACGCGAAGCCGGTGTGGACTTCGAGGTCGTGCCACCCATGGTGGACGAGGCGAATGTCAAAGCCTCTTTGCTGGCCGAAGGATTGGGCGCGAACGCAATTGCGGACGCTTTGGCGGAGGCCAAAGCGGTCGCGGTCTCCACCGCCCGGCCGCAGGCGCTGGTCATCGGCTGCGATCAGGTCCTCGCCTTTGAGGGGCGGGCAATCGAAAAATCGGCGGACCTTGGCGAGGCGCGCAAGCTATTGGCTGAGCTGCGGGGCAGGGCGCACAATCTGCTGACCGCCTGCGTGCTGGCGAAGGGTGGCGAGCCGGTCTGGCGGCGGCTGGAACGTTGCACCTTGTCGATGTGGTCGTTCAGCGATGCATTCCTGGAGGATTATCTGCAAGCCGAGGGCAACACGTTGTTGACCAGCGTCGGCTGCTACCAGTTGGAAGGCCGCGGCGCGCAGCTTTTCGAGCGGGTCGAAGGTGACTATTTTTCGGTGCTCGGATTGCCGCTGATTCCCCTCTTGGCGGCATTGCGCGAGCACGGGATTTTGGAGCGATGACCATTTCAGGCGCCGCGAAACTGGCAGGTGTCGTCGGCTGGCCCGTCGCGCATTCCTTGTCGCCCAGGCTGCACGCCTGCTGGATCGAACAGTACGGCGTCGATGCCGCCTATCTGCCGCTGGCCGTGCGCCCGGAGGATTTCGCCGTCGCCATCAACGGCCTGCGGCTTGCTGGGTTTCGCGGCGTGAATGTCACGATACCGCACAAGGAAGCGGCCTTCGCGCTGGCCGATCGTTGCGATACCGCAGCCGAAATCGCCGGAGCGGCAAACCTGCTGCTTTTCACGGACGAGGGAATCGAGGCCAGCAACTTGGACGCGGCGGGGCTGGCTGCTGCTCTAAACGAAAATCTCGGCCCAGGCGCCCTCAAGGGCCGGCCCGCAATAATCCTTGGAGCGGGGGGAATGGCGCGCGCCGCGATCTGCGCGCTATCGGACCTCGGAGCGTCGGAAATCCGCATTCTCAACCGCAACAAGGCGCGCGCCGAAAACCTTGCCGCCGTGCTGGTTTCGAGGGTCAACACAAAACTCTCCGGCGCGGGGTTGGACGAATGGGACCAAGTGGCTGGCGATGCGCACTTGCTGGTCAATGCGACCAGCGCCGGGATGACAGGCGCGCCGACGCTTGACCTCAAACTCGATGCGCTTCCTGGCGATGCCGCGGTGTTCGACGCAGTTTACAACCCGCTCGAGACGCAGCTTCTGGCCCGTGCCAAGGCGCGCGGACTTCGCACAATCGATGGATTGGGCATGCTGATGAACCAGGCGGTGCCGGCGTTTAAGGCGTTCTTTGACGTCGAGCCGAAGGTCACGCCCGCGCTGAGGTGCGTTCTGGAAGAGGCGCTGAAACATGGCGGCTGAACGGCCGTTCCTCATCGGCCTGACCGGGTCGATCGGTATGGGCAAAAGCGAGACAGCGAAGATGTTCGCCAAGCTCGGCCTTCCGGTCTACGACGCCGATGCTGCCGTGCACGCGCTCTACGAGCCGGGCGGCGCGGCTGTGGCGAAGATCGCGGCGGCTTTTCCGGACACCGTCAAGGATGGGCGCGTCGAGCGCAGCACACTTGCCCGGCAGCTGAGCGCCGACCGCTCGGCCTTCGCTAGATTGGAAGCCATTGTCCATCCCTTGGCGGCGGACGCCCAGCGCGCCTTCATCGAAAGCGCCGGAGCGAAGGGGGCGGAACTCGTGGTGCTGGACATTCCGCTGCTGTTTGAAACCGGCGGGAGCGAGCGCGTGGATGCCGTGGTAGTGGTTTCCGCCGCTGAGGAAGTGCAGCGCGAGCGCGTCCTGTCGCGCGAAGGAATGACCAGCGACCTGTTTGAAGGCATTCTCGCACGCCAGGTCCCGGACGCGGAAAAGCGTGCAAAAGCCGATTTCGTGGTTGAAACCGACAAGGGCCTCGATCACGCTTTCGGCCAGGTGAAGAAGATCGTCGCGGCGCTCTCTGAGCGCTCAGCCCAGCGAAAGGCCGGACCCGCTGCAAAATCTCCGTGAAATCGTGCTCGATACCGAGACCACCGGACTTGATCCCTCCGACGGCCACCGCATCATCGAGATCGGCTGTGTCGAGCTGGTCGATCATTTTCCCACCGGGCGCACCTTCCAGTCCTATCTCAATCCCGAACGAGAGGTTCCGCCGGAAGCGGAGCGTGTGCACGGTATCACCAGCGCGTTTCTCGCCGACAAGCCTCGCTTCGGCGAGGTGGCGGACGCGTTCCTGGAATTCATCGGCGACGCGCCGCTCGTCATCCACAATGCGAGCTTCGATCTGAAGTTCCTGAACGCGGAGCTGGAGCGGGTCTCCAGGACGCCCCTCTCGTCGGCGCGCGCAATCGACACCATCGAGATCGCCAAGAACAAGCTTCCTGGTGTGCGCTATTCGCTCGACGAATTATGCAAACGCTTCGGCATCGATCTTTCGGCCCGCGAAAAGCACGGCGCCCTGCTCGACGCAGAGCTGACAGCCCAGGTCTATCTCGAATTGATCGGCGGGCGACAGAAGCGCCTGTTGCTGGCACCGGCGGACGAAGCGAATGCCCTCACGGCCGAGAACTCAGGCTCGGCGCGCTCTAGGCCGCGGCCGTTGTCGCCTCGCCTGACGGCGGAGGAACAGAGCGCCCACGCCGATTTTGTGGCGCACGAATTGGGCGAAACGGCGATCTGGAACTGGCGCTGAGGCCTCAGGCGTCGAGCTGGCCGGGCGTGCCGGTCCGCATCTGCTGCATTTCCATCGCTTTGGCCCGGTAGAGCGCCGCGAAATCGATCGGCTCGATCATCAGGGGCGGCATGCCGCCGTCACGCACGATGTCAGCGACGATACGCCGCGCGAAGGGGAAGAGGATGTGCGGCGCCTCGATCAGGAGCACCTGGTTGCGCACCTCGTCGGGGATGTTCTGCAGCATGAACAGGCCGGCATAAACCAATTCGAGCAGGAAGGCCGGTTTGCCGTCGGTCTGGGCCGAAACGCGCAGCTTCAGTTCGACCTCGTAATGCTCGCGTTCGACCTGGCGCGCCTGCAGATCCACACCCAGCTCGATCTGCGGGCGGGCGGTCAGGTTGGCGGGCGCATTCGGATTCTCGAATGAAAGGTCCTTAATGTACTGACCGATGACCTGGACGCGGGGCGCCTGTGCATCCAACCCATTTTCGCCGCCTGGTGCAGGGGATGTTCCTTCGCCGCTCATTGTAAACCCTTGGAAAACCGCCCGCGGGCGCTACCACGGAATGTGCGTTCGTGACAAGCAAGCAACCTATCAACTTCGCGGAAACCATGCTGCTTGGCCGATATTTGTCTCGCTTGTGGCTGGACCGTTAAGGCGGCGCGCGCTAGGCTTGCGTTTTCCGCGCGCCATGATGCCGCGGAGAGGTATCCGCGACATGGCGAGTACGCAGTTGCTTGAAATTTTCCTGATCGCGATGGTGGCGGGCGTCATTCTTTTCCGCCTTTACACCGTCTTGGGCCGCCGCACCGGCCACGAACGTCCGCCGCAGGACGCCTACCGGCTGTCCGAGCGCTCGCCTATGCCGGCCGGCGATGATACCGCCGTCGCCCATGGCGACGCCCGCACGCTCGCGCCGCCTACTACGTCCGAGCGGCCTAAGGATCCGGTCGCCGCCGGACTGCTCGACATCCAGCTCGCCGACCGCAGCTTCGATAAGGAGCACTTCGTGACCGGCGCGCGCGCCGCCTACGAAATGATCCTGACCGCATACGCGAACAACGACCGGGCCGCACTGCGCCCATTACTGAACGACGAGGTCTTTAGCGCCTTCGATGGAGCGATGCGCGGGCGCGAAGAGCGCGGCGAAAAGCACGAATTCACGTTCGTCGGCTTCAAAGACGTGAAGATTGCCGCCGCGGTGCTCAAAGCGAGCATGGCCGAGGTCACGGTGAGTTTCGCAGCGCAGTTCATTTCCGCGACATCGGATGCGCAAGGTGCGCTGATCGAAGGCGACAGCAAGACGGTTCGCGACATCACCGACGTCTGGACCTTCTCGCGCGACGTGCGCGCGCGCGATCCCAACTGGACGCTGGTCGCCACCTCGGGCGAACTTGCTTGAAGCGCCCGTGACGGCGCGCCCCCGGTTCCTCGCAGCGATTTTTCTGGGTTTTCTCGGCCTTGTTTGTGCTGCGGGCTTGGTTTGGTGGTCGTTGCAGCCACCCGCGGCCGGAACTTTGCGCCTGACGAAACTGTCTTTCGCGGAACTGCCTGGTTGGCGACAGGGCTATCCCCGCGCCGCGCTTTCGGCCTTTATGCGATCCTGTGTGGCGCTGGACGAGCAGGATGGGGCAAGCGCAATGGGTTATGCGGGCACTGTTGAGGATTGGCGCGCGCCCTGCCGTGCAGCGCAATCGGCGAAGGCAAGCAACGCGCGGGCGTTCTTCGAACTTTGGTTTGCGCCGCTCGAGGTCAGCGCCGGCGACACGAAAGACGGGCTCTTCACCGGCTATTACGAACCCGAAATTTACGCCAGCCGCTCGCGGCACGGCGCGTTCCAGACGCCGGTCTATGGCGTGCCCGATGATTTGGTGAGCGTCGATCTGGGAGAGTTCCGTCCGCAACTGCACGGCGAACACATCGCAGGCAAGGTGGAAGGAAACCGGCTGGCTCCTTATGCCACCCGCGCGGAGATCGACGCCCACGGTGTCCCCAAGGCGCGCGTTCTGTTCTATGCCAAGGATCCCGTCGCCGTATTCTTCCTGCACATCCAGGGCTCCGGCCGTGCGCGCTTTGACGACGGTCATCAAGCGCGAGTGGCCTATGCGGCGCAGAACGGACAAATCTACACACCCATCGGAAGGACGTTGAAAGAGCGCGGCGACTTGAAGCCTGAAGAAATGTCGATGCAGAACATCGCCGCCTGGCTTCACGCCAATCCGTCTGCGGCGCGCGAGGTGATGGAGAACGACGCATCATATGTCTTCTTCAGCGAGGAACCGGTCGGCGATCCCACGCTGGGAGCCAAGGGCGCTGAAGGCGTGGCGCTGACGCCCGGCGCAAGCCTGGCAGTCGACACGCGGCTGCATCCGCTCGGCGTGCCGTTCTTTGTCTCCTCCGCTTTGCCGGATGCCAAACCGTTTCAGGCGCTATTGGTGGCGCAGGATATGGGCGGGGCGATCCGCGGTGCGGTGCGCGGCGATATCTTTTTCGGCTTCGGCCAAGAGGCGGAAAAGCTGGCGGGGGCGATGGACCAGCATGGCCAGCTGTTCGTGTTGTTGCCTAGGCCCGTGGCCGCGCGACTGAAGTCCACAACCGATTATCCCGCGAACACGCCATGACGCGCCGCCGAACGACCGAGGAGGAGCGAGAGCTTTTCCGCGCCGTGATCTCCGGCAAGGCGATTCACAAGAAGCCCTCGCCGCAGCCCAAGACTCCCAAGCCCAAATTGGCGGAGAAAAAACCGCAGACAAAGGCTGCCGGTGTCGACGGGCATACCGCGGAGCGCTTGCGGCGAGGGACGGTTGCGCCCGATGCCAAGCTCGATCTGCACGGATTGACGGAGAGCATCGCCCATCGTGCGCTCGGCTCTTTCCTTCAGGCGGCGCACCGGCGCGGCGATCGGCTGGTGCTTATCGTCACCGGAAAGGGTGCGCGCACCGCGGACGACGTTCTTGGTCTGGAGCCGCGTTCGCGCGGCGTGCTCAAGACGATGGTGCCGCGCTGGCTTGGTGAACCGCAATTCGCGCGGCTGATCGCCGACATGCGCGATGCTCACCGCCGCCACGGCGGTGACGGAGCGCTCTACGTCTATTTGCGAAAATCGAAGGTCTAGAGCAGCCCGGCCATGGCGGCGAGCTTTTCCAGCGAGGTTTCCGGGCGCGCGCCGAAATGGGAGATAATCTCGCCGCCGGCCAGCGCGCCCAGCTGGCCGCAGACGGCAAGCGGTTTGCCGCGCGCAAGACCATAAAGGAATCCGGCGGCGAACTGGTCACCGGCCCCCGTGGTGTCGACCAACCGCGCGACCGGCGCGGCATCGATGACATGGACTTCTTGATTGCGCGCCACGACGCAGCCCTTTTCCGAACGCGTCAGCGCGGCGATCCCACCCCAGCGTCCGACATGCTGAAGCACCTCGTCGAAGATCTCGACTTCGAACAGCGCCTTCGATTCCTCCTCGTTGGCGAACAGGATGTCGAGATACTTGTCCAGCAATTCGAGAAATTCCTCGCGATAGCGCCCGACGCAGAACGGATCGGAAAGCGTGAAAGCCACTTTCGTCCCCGCTTCCTTGGCGAATGCGATGGCCTTGCGCGAAGCCGCCTTCGACGGCTCGGAATCCCACAAATAGCCTTCGATATAGAGGATGTCCGCGGCGGCGATGTCGGCCTTCTTGACGTCGGCGGGGCCGAGTTCGCGGCTGGCGCCCAGATAGGTGTTCATGCTGCGCTGGCCGTCGGGCGCGACCGCGATCAGGCTGGAAGCAGTCGGCGGGCCGTCATTCGCGGGCGGCGTTGCAAAATGGACACCGATGTCCTTCAGGCTGGCGGCAAAAGTCTCGCCCAGCCGATCGGCCTTCACTTTGCCGATAAACATTCCGCGTGCGCCCAGCGATGCCAGTCCGGCCATGGTGTTTGCCGCGGAGCCGCCGGCGGTCTCGCGCCGTTCATTGAACGCCTGATAAAGCTGGTGGGCGCGAAATTCGTCGATCAGCGTCATCACGCCTTTGGCGATCTCGTGAGTGAGGAGAAACCCGTCATCGACCGGGGCAATGACGTCGACGATGGCATTGCCCATCGCCACGACATCGAAATTGCGTGCCATATTTTTTCCAACCCGCCGGATTTGCGACTATAAAGGCCCATTAAAGGACGCAAGCCATGTTCGCAAGCCTCGGCAAAGCCTTGGGCATCCTGTTCGACGGGACGTCCTTCGGCGTGGTGGTGTGGTCGCTGCTGCTCACCATCGCGATCTACATCGTCCTGTTCGTGGCAGCGATCTATGGCGTGCACCATCTGCCCACGCTCGGCGCGCCGTGGGTCAACACGTTCCTCGAGCTCGCCGTGCCCGTATTCCTGCTGTTTCTGCCATTTTTCCTGGGCGCGCCGGTGGCGGCGTTTTTCGCCTCCATGTTTTTGGAAGAAGTCGCCAAGAAGGTCGAGGCGCGCTATTACCCCACCGACCCCGTCGCCATCGGCGCGCCGTTCGGCGCTCTGCTGTTCACCGGCCTGCGCCTCGCGCTCCTCGTGGTGTTGGCCGATGTGGCGATGCTGCCCGCCGACATCGCGGTGCCGGGAGTTGCTGAATTCGCGACGGTGCTGATCAACGGCTTGCTTTTGGGACGGGAATATTTCGAACTGGCTGCCTTGCGCCATTTGAAGCGCAGCGCCGCGGACGCCCTGCGCAAACGTCATTCGGGCAGCATCTTCTGGGCGGGTGTCGTCATTTCGGTTCTCACCCTTGTGCCGATCGTCAATCTGATCACACCTTTGTTCGCCGCCGCGTTCATGGTTCACTTGTTCAAGCGCTATTCGCACGAGGATCGTCCCGCATGAGCCGTCCCGTTCTGGCCGCCTGTCTGTGTGCGATGCTCTCGGCTTGCACGACCCGCCCGCCCCAGACCGTCCCTTTGCCGCCGTCGCCGCCATCCGGCGAACCTTCGAGCCTGATCGGCGCGTCGGTGACCGATCTGCGCGGCCGTTTTGGAACGCCCGCGTTCGTCCGCAAGGAGAACGGTGCTGAGATGTGGCGCTATGACGGGGCGGGCTGCCACGCGTTCTTTTTTCTTTATTCCCAGGACGGCGCGGAAATCGTGCGCCACGTCGAGACGATTCCGCGGGGAAGCGCGAGCGCGGCGGATACGCGCTGCCTCAGCGCTTTGCGCCGGCCGATTTCCTGAGCGGTTCTTCCGTCTTGTCGGCGAAACGGCAAAGCTCTCGCACGATGCATTGGGGACATTTAGGGGCGCGCGCGGTGCAGATGTAACGCCCATGCAGGATCAGCCAGTGATGTGCGTGGAGTAAATACTCGTCCGGCACGACGCGCATCAGCGCATCCTCCACGTCGCGCGGCGTCCTGCCCGGCGCCAAACCGGTTCGGTTGGCGACGCGGAAGATATGGGTGTCGACGGCGATCGTCCTTTCGCCGAAAGCGACGTTGAGAACCACATTGGCGGTCTTGCGCCCGACGCCGGGCAGGCTTTCCAAAGCCTCGCGCTCGCGCGGCACGGCGCCGCCATGTTGCTCTTGAAGTATCTTCGACAAGGCGATGACGTTCTTGGACTTGGTGCGATAGAGGCCGACCGTCTTGATATAGTCGCTTAGCCCGGCTTCGCCGAGCGCGAGCATTTTCGCCGGCGTGTCGGCGACCTTGAACAAGGACTCCGTCGCTCTGTTGACGCCCTTGTCTGTCGCCTGCGCCGAAAGCAAGACGGCGACCAGCAAGGTAAACCGATTGCTATAGGTGAGCTCGGTCTTGGGCTCGGGGTTGGCCTTTTTCAGCCGCGCGAAAAATGTTTCGGCGTCGGATTTCGAGAACGTGCGGACCATCGAAAGTTCCATAGGGGCAAGAACGGACGGGGAGAATGCGCGGAAATGGAGCTTTGTCCAGGACGGCTTGTCACGGCGTTCGGCCACGGCCATCTTTAGCGCATGGACGAGGATCCCTTGCTCGACCGGATTCTGCGGCCCAATCCGCCGATGAAGCCGCGCGTCCTCTACGCGATCGTCGCAATGGTCGCGGCGGTCAATCTCGCCTTGGCGGCGAATTTCATCCTGCACGGAGCCTGGCCGATCCTGCCGTTCCTGGGTGCGGGCGTGGCGCTGCTCACCTGGGCGTTTCATCGCGTTCAACTCGTCGCGGGCCACGAAGAGCATGTGACGCTGACGCCCTCCAGTCTCAAGATCGCCCGCAAACCTGGGCAGGATGTCGTTCTCGATCCCTATTGGGTGCGCGTGGAACTGGACGCGAAAAACCAATTGCTGCTGTGGAGCCACGGCAAGGCTGTCCGCTTGGGCGCGTTCCTGGCGCCGGCCGAAAGAACCTCGTTCGCCGAGGCATTGCAATCCGCTCTGTTGCGCGCGCGAAATCCGTGTTGAAGCCGCAAGAATCGGGTCGCAAAGCCGGCGCCGGCGGGCGATATTGAGCCCATGAACAAGATCATCGCACTGCATCCGCAGGAAGACACCGCCGAATGGCGGCGGATGAGCCGCGCCATCCGCTACCTGAGCGAACATTATCTCAACCAGCCGCGGCTCGAGGACGCCGCATCGGTTGCGGGCCTGTCGCCGTTCCACTTCCAGCGTGTCTTCACGCGCTATGTCGGCGTCAGTCCGAAATCCTTCGTCGGGCATCTGACGCTGGCACACGCCAAGAAAGAACTTGCCGAGGGTGCCAGCGTGCTCGACGCCGCGCTCGATGCCGGACTTTCCGGTCCGTCGCGGCTGCACGATCTCTGCCTCAAGATCGAGGCGATGACGCCGGGCGATTACGCCAAGGCTGGGCGCGACGTGAAGATCGACTACGGCTTCCATGCCTCTCCATTCGGCATCGCGCTGATAATGGCGACGGACAAGGGCGTGTGCGGAATGGGCTTCGCCGACGAAGGCGACGAAGAAGCTCTGCTCGCCGATCTGAAGGCGCGCTGGCCTAAGGCGGAGTATCGCGAGAACGAAGAGCGCGCTGCGGCGATCGCGCGGTCGATTTTCGATCCGGAACGGCAAGGCGAGACCGTCCTGCCGCTGCACCTGATGGGAACGCCGTGGCAGATCAAGGTGTGGGAAGCGCTCCTGGCGATTCCCAGCGGAAAGTTTGTCAGCTATGGCACCATCGCCGCGAAGGTCTGCACGCCGCGTGCTAGTCGTGCCGTGGGCGCCGCGGTCGGGCGCAATCCGATTTCCTGGCTGATCCCTTGCCATCGCGTGCTGGGAAGCAACGGCGCGCTCACCGGCTATCATTGGGGCGTCGCACGCAAGCGCGCCATGCTGGCCGTGGAAGGCGCGCGGCTGGATCAGTCCGAAAGGCCGAGCACGTCGGCCATGGCGTAAAGCCCCGGCTGCTTGCCTTGTCCCCAAAGCGCCGCCGCCAGTGCGCCGCGTGCAAAGATCGCGCGGTCCTCGGCGGTGTGAGAAAGCGTGATGCGTTCGCCTGTGCCCGCCAGGATCACTTCATGCTCGCCGACCACCGTGCCGCCGCGCAGGCTTGCGAAACCGATGGCGCCCGCGGGCCGCGGCCCGGTCTTTCCATCGCGTCCACGGATCGCAAGATCGGCGAGTGCGATGTTGCGTCCCGCGGCGGCGGCTTCGCCCAAGAGCAAGGCCGTGCCGGACGGCGCATCGACTTTTTGGGCGTGATGCATTTCCACGATTTCGACATCGAAACCGGGCAACGCTTTTACCGCGCGCTTCACCAAAGCGGCGAGCAGGTTCACCCCCAGACTCATATTTCCGGATTTGACGATAACCGTGCGTTTAGCGAACTCGCGAATCTTCGCGTCGTCACCGGCAGAACACCCCGTCGTGCCGATGACGTGAACGATGCCCGCTCCGGCGGCCAATCCCGCCAGGGCAACCGAAACTTCGGGTGTGGTGAAATCGACGATCGCGTCTGCCTTCGCCAGCAGCGCGGCGGCATCATCGACCAGCATGATGCCCAAAGGCTTGAGGCCGGCGAGCGTGCCCGCGTCCTGGCCGAGATCGGGATGGACTTTGGACTCCAACGCGCCCGCAAGCACGCAGCCCTTGGTTTCACCGATGGCGCGCACCAGCGCGCGGCCCATGCGGCCCGAGGCTCCGGCGACAACGATTCGCACATTGCTCATGGGGTCAGTCTAGCGGGATGGGCCGTTCCGCGCATCACGCTTTGGTGTCGACGCCAACGGGTCCGTCGTCCGCGCGCGCCACGGTGACCATCGCGGGGCGCAGCAGCCTTTCGCCGATCAGAAAGCCTGTCTGAACTACATTTACGATGGTACCGGGCGGGCGCCCCTCACCGGGCACTTCGGCGATGGCCTGGTGGAATTTGGGATCGAACTTGGCATCGGTCGTGTCGATGATCTTGACGCCATAGTTTTCGAGCGTCGCGAGCAGCTGGCGTTCGGTCGCTTCGACGCCGTCGATCACCGCCTTGACCCGGGGATCGGCCGCCTCGCGCAAGTCCTTGGAGAAGGCGGCCAGCGCGCGGCCGAAATTGTCGGCGATCTGCAGCATGTCGCGGGCGAAGCGGGCGATCGCATATTGCGAGATTTCCGTCTTTTCACGCTCGGCCCGGCGGCGCACATTCTCTGTCTCGGCCAGCGCGCGCAGCATACGGTCGCGCATCTCGGCGAGCTGCGCCTCCGCCTCGTTCGGCTGCTCCGTTTCGGTGGAAACCTGATCTTCTTCGTCGGCCATAATCCGTCCCTAACCCAGAAGTCTCAGCCAAGCAAACGTCCGATGACCTTCGCCGTATGATCGACCATCGGAATGATGCGCCCGTAGTTGAGCCGCGTCGGTCCCAACACGCCGATCACGCCGATGACCTTGCCTTGCGCATTGGCATAGGGCGCGGCGACGATCGAGGAACCGGAGAGGCTGAACAACCGGTTCTCCGAACCAATAAAGATGCGAACGCCGTCGCCCTCTTTCGCCAGCTCGAGCAGGCGGATCAGATCGTTCTTGCGCTCAATGTCGTCGAACAGGGTGCGGATGCGCTCCAGGTCGCCTTGCGCTTCCATACTCTCAATCAGATGCGAGGTGCCGCGCACGATCAGGACCTTCTCTTCGCTGTCGGCGTGAGTGGCGAGCGTCGCCAGTCCCTCGGCGACGATCTTGGCGGTCAGCACGTCGAGTTCCGCGCGTTCGCCTTCAAGGTCCGCCAGGATTTCGGCCCGCGCCGCGTCGAGCGTGCGCCCGCGCAGCCGCGCGCTCAGATAGTTCGAGGCTTCCGAGAGTGCCGAGGCGGGCAGGCCAACCGGCGTGTCGATCAGCCGGTTTTCGACCTGGCCGTCCTCCGTGACGATGACGACAAGAGTCTTGCCCGGAGCGACGCTGATGAACTCCACATGCTTCAGAACCGTGTCCTGTTTTTCGGCCACGACCAGCCCGGCGCAGCGCGACAGGCCGGACAACAAAGTCGTCGCCTGGGTCAGCACGTCTTCCACACCATGGCCAGTGCCCGTCATGCGCGCTTCGATGGCGCTACGCTCGGCCGGCGCCAGCTCGCCGATCTGCAAGAGTCCGTCGACGAACAGCCTGAGCCCTTTTTCGGTCGGCACGCGCCCGGCGCTGGTGTGGGGCGCGTAGAGCAGCCCCATGGTTTCGAGATCGGCCATGACGTTGCGGATCGAGGCTGGCGAAAGCGTGGTCGGCAGGAGCTGGGAAAGCGTGCGCGAACCGACGGGCTCGCCGGACGTGAGAAAGGTCTCCACCAGATGGCGGAAGATGTCGCGCTGCCGGTCTTCCAGGATTCCGGCGTTCGGCCTCGACGGATTCATGTCCAAATCTTTGAACCGGTTATAGTATTCCAAGGCTGGCCGCAGCCGGTTTGCTCCCGGTGGCCGGAGCCGCTAGGTAAAGGGCGAAGCCTCAAACTTCAAGGGACAGCCTATGCGCATTTCCTCGCGCGCGCCCGACCAATTGCGCGCCATCAGCCTGGAACCGGGCTATGCCAAACATGCCGAGGGCTCCTGCCTGGCCAAATTCGGCGATACGCATGTCCTGGTGACCGCAAGCCTGGAGGAAACGACTCCGCCGTTCCTGCGCGGCTCAGGCAAGGGCTGGGTGACGGCGGAGTACGGCATGTTGCCGCGTGCCACGAACGAACGCATGCGCCGCGAGGCTGCGGTCGGCAAACAATCCGGCCGCACCCAGGAAATCCAGCGACTGATCGGGCGCTCCTTGCGCGCCGTGGTCGACCTTGCGGCGCTCGGCGAACGGCAGATCACGATCGATTGCGACGTTCTGCAGGCGGACGGCGGCACGCGCACCGCCTCGATCACTGCGGGCTTCGTGGCGCTGGCGGACTGCATCGCCTTCATGAAAAAGACCGGGATGGTGACCAAGCCCGCGATCAAGGACCATGTCGCCGCGGTGTCGTGCGGCATCGTGAAGGGCGAGGCGTTGCTCGATCTCGATTACGCCGAGGATTCCACCGCCGAGACCGACGCCAATTTCGTGCTTACCGGTTCGGGTGGCCTGGTCGAGGTCCAGGGCACGGCAGAGGGCGCTCCGTTCAGCGACGCGCAATTCGCCCAGTTGCTCGCCTATGCGCGCAAGGGCATCGCCGAACTTATAGAGCTTCAGAAAGCGGTGCTCGCTCGATGAAGGTCGCGCGCGGCTCTACGCTGCTGCTCGCCAGCCACAATCAAGGCAAGGTGCGCGAAATCGCGGATCTTTTGTCGCCGTTCGGAATCACCGTGCGCGGGGCCGCGGAATTGGGCCTCGCCGAACCGGAAGAGACGGGAGAAACCTTCGCCGAAAACGCGCTGCTCAAAGCGCGCGCCGCGGCCGAGGCAAGCGGTCTGGTAGCGTTGGCCGATGATTCCGGACTGTGCGTCGCGGGGCTGGGCGGCGCGCCCGGAATCCATTCCGCGCGCTGGGCGGGAGAGAAAAGAAGTTTCGCCCTGGCGATGGCGCGCGTCGAGCGGGAACTAAAAGCCAAAGGTGCAACCGACCTCTCGGCGAAATTCGTCTGTGTGCTGGCGCTGGCGGCGCCATCCGGCGAAAGCGAGATTTTCGAGGGCGAGGTGCATGGCTGTCTCGTCTTTCCGCCGCGCGGCAAGAATGGCTTCGGCTATGATCCAATCTTCGTCGCCAACGGCATGAGCCAAACCTTCGGCGAAATCGCTCCGGCGCTGAAACACTCGATTAGCCACCGCGCCAGTGCCTTCGAGAAATTCGCGCGCGCGGCGCTTTCCCCGTGAGCGGCTTCGGGCTTTATGTCCATTGGCCGTTCTGCGCGGCCAAGTGTCCCTATTGCGACTTCAATTCGCATGTCCGCACCAGCATCGACGAGGACGGCTGGGCCGAGGCGATCCTGCGCGAACTCAATCATGTCAGCGGATTGCAGGGCGCCGATCGCCCGGTTCTCAGCACCATTTTCTTCGGCGGCGGCACGCCGTCGCTGATGGGCGCGCGATCCGTCGCTCGCATCATCGAGTGCGCTGCGCGGCTGTGGCGGTCGGCCAACGACATCGAGATCACGCTGGAGGCCAATCCGGCAAGCGCCGAAGCGGCGCGCTTCGCCGATTACGCGAAAGCGGGCGTCAACCGGCTGTCGCTCGGCATTCAGGCGCTGAACGATACGGATTTGCGGGCGCTCGGCCGCCTGCACGATGTGCGTGAGGCCAGGGCCGCGCTGGCGATGGCGATGCGGACGTTCGGCCGCGTTTCGTTCGATCTTATTTACGCGCGGCCGGGTCAGACCATCGACGCTTGGCGCGGCGAGCTCGGAGAAGCGTTGGCGTTCGGCACCGAGCATCTTTCGCTCTATCAGCTCACCATCGAGCCAGAAACGCCATTCGCGATTCTGCACAAGACGGGCAAGTTGCACTTGCCCGGCGATGATCTCGCAGCCTCCTTCTATGAAATGACGCTGGAGGAAACGGCGCGCGCCGGGTTACCGGCCTATGAGGTCTCCAATCACGCGCGGCCCGGCGCTGAGTCGCGGCACAATCTGATCTATTGGCGTTACGGCGAGTATGCCGGCGTAGGCCCCGGTGCGCACGGAAGGCTCGATCTCAACGGCAAGCGCGTGGCTACGGTCGGCGAGCGCCTGCCGGAACGCTGGCGCGAAAAGGTCGCGCGCGATGGTCACGGGTTCATCGATATCAGCGAAATCGATACAGGCTCGGCCGCGCGCGAGCATCTGCTTATGAATCTGCGCCTAAGCGAAGGAATCGACCTTGCGGCCTATCGCGCCCGCTGGGGCGTGGCACCTCGGCAGGAAACCATTGCGGGGCTCGAAGCCGCCGGGCTGGTCAAGCGGGATGGCGGCCAGCTTTCGGCGACGCCGCGCGGGATGCTGGTGCTGAACAGCGTGATTGCAGAACTAGTGGATTAAGACCCGCTCGGCTGAAAGGTCGTCGGCGCGGGGCTGACGACGGTGAAGCCACCGGGAGCGACGGCGAGGACCGCAAGCCCGCGCTCGACCGATCCATCGGGAAGGAAGCGGAAGATCCCGTTCACGCCGGTAAAGCCGTTGGGATCGGTCAGCGCTCTAAGAGTGTAGCGATGATAGGCGGGACCCGGCGCCAGAAGCGCCACCAGCGAAATCGCGTCATAGGCGAGGGACGCCAATTGCGGCGGGTCGGCGTTGAAGGTCTGGTGGAATTTTCCGACAAAGGCGTCGTCGCCGCTCGGCTGCGGCGCCGCAAACCAGCCCCCGGCCAACAGCGGCTCCTTGTTGACGGCGGGATCGTCCCACAGTCCGGTGCCGAGATATTTCACCTTGGTATTGTCGACGCCGCTAAAAGAAAGCGTCGGGGCGATGCCGCGCAACAACGAGCCGCCCTGAGCGATGAAGACCGCATCGCAGCCGGATTTGGCGACGGCGGCGGCGGGGTCAGTGACCGCGCCGGCGCTGGGGCTGAAATGTTCAACGTCGCCGATCGTGCCGCCGGCAGAAGCGACGGCGTCGCGGAAGCTCTGTTCGACCACCGCGCCATAGGGTGTCTGCGGAATCATGGCGGCGAAATTCGAATGGCCTTGGCTCGCGGCATAAGCGATGACGCGCTTGACCTCGCCCTGCGGCTGGAAGCTGAGCAGATAGATGCCGTTGCCCGCCACGCCGCGGTCGGTCGAGAAGGCGAGCACTGGGACTCCGCGGTCGCGGGCGAGCGGCGCAACCGCGCTGACCGACGCCGAAAATATGGGGCCGACGATGACTTCCGCGCCCTGGTCGAGCAGCTTCTGGGCCGCCGCCGCGGCGTCGGCCGGCGACCCGGTGTCGTCCGCCGTCATCAACAGGATGTTGCGGTTGCCCGAATCGTAAAGAGCGAGCTCAGCCGCCTTCATCATGGAGTTGGCCAACCCCCTCATGCTCGCCGAGTTGTTGGAGAAAGGTAGAATGAGTCCGACGCGCACCGGGGTGGTTCCCTCTGCCATATTCGGCAGCCTGAGGAAGCTCGGCTGGTCGGCGGAAAGCTGGTGCGGGGCGGGAGGTTGCTCTTGAACCACGGGCGCCGGAGGAGGGGCCGGCGTCGTGGTGCAGGCGCTGAGCCCGACTATCGCAACGGCGCAGGCAATGGCACATAGGGAGCGGAGGGCGAAGCGGGATGGCATTGGATACTCCTTCACGCCGCGAGCCTAAGCACTCCCAGGCCCGGCGTAAATCCGTTTCCGGCGAGTTGGCGGCCGGCCTTTATGTCACCGCCACCCCGATTGGTCATGCACGCGATGTCACATTGCGCGCCCTCGACGTGCTGGAAGGCGCGGACCTGATCGCGGCCGAAGATACCCGGGTCACTGCCAAGCTCTTGGCGATCTTTGAGATTGCCAAGCCGCTGACGGCTTATAACGACCACAACGCGGCGCGCGAGCGGCCCAAATTGCTGGCGCGGCTCAAGGATGGCGCGCGCATCGCCCTGGTCAGCGATGCCGGAACGCCCTTGGTCTCCGACCCGGGCTACAAGCTGGTGCGCGAAGCATTGGCGGTGGGGATCGCGGTTCACGCCATTCCCGGGGCCTCGGCGCCGCTCACCGCGCTGGCGCTCGCAGGGTTGCCGACCGACCGCTTCCTTTTTGCCGGGTTCCTATCCGCCAAACGGGGCGAGCGGCGCCAGACGCTGCAAGAGCTGAAAGCCATGCGCGCAACGCTGATATTCTTCGAATCTCCCCAGCGCTTGGCGGACAGCCTCGCGGACATGGTGGAGATTCTGGGTCCGCGTCCGGCGGCGGTGGCGCGCGAACTGACCAAGCTGCACGAAGAGATGCGCCGCGGCGATCTGGCGAGTTTGGCGCAGAGCTATGCCGGAATTGTGCCCAAGGGCGAGATCACGCTCGTCGTCGGAGGGGCGCCGGAAGCCGAGATCGATTATTCGCGGGTCGATCACGCGCTGGGCAAAGCGCTGGAGTTCATGCCGCTCAGCGCCGCCGTCGATCTGGTGGCCGACATGCTCGAAGCGCCGCGCCGCGAAGTTTACACCCGCGCCCTGGCCAGGAAGAACGATGGGAAGTGAGCGACGCCAAGAAGCCGAAAAGCGCGGCCGGCATGGCGAGACGCTCGCGGCGCTGCTGCTGCGCTGCAAGGGCTACCGCATCCTGGGTCGGCGCGTGCGCACCCGCGCGGGCGAGATCGATCTGGTGGCAAAGAGCCCTTCCGGCGTTGTCTGCTTCGTCGAAGTCAAGACGCGGCCCGCGGATGGGCTGGCGGCGGAATCGGTGGGCGCGCGTCAACGCGCCCGCATCGTGCATGCGGCCGAGCTTTATCTGGCCGGGCGGACGGCGACGAATGGCGTGCGCTTCGACGTCATCACCGTGGTTCCGGGCCGTTTACCACGTCATCTGCGCGATGCCTGGGGGGCTGACGATCTATGAGCGGGTCTTGTAGAAGCCGACCGGAATGGCGATCTATGATACCGGCGCGCCAAGGATAGAACCATGAGTCTGACCGTCGCGATCCAGATGGACCCGATCGAGCACGTCAAGGTCGATGCCGATTCGACGTTCGCCTTGGCGCTGGAAGCCCAAGCGCGCGGCCATAAACTGCTCTATTACAATCCGCGCCAGCTATTCTTCCGCGATGGCGTCGTGGGGGCGACGGTGCGCCCACTCGCGGTGCGCGCGGTGGCCGGCGATCATTTCACGCTCGGCGAACCGTCCGCAGTCGATCTTTCCGTGGCCGACGTCGTGCTGCTGCGCCAGGACCCGCCGTTCGACATGTCCTACATCACGACCACCCATCTGCTCGAAAAGCTGCAGCCGAAGACACTGGTCACGAACGACCCGGGCCAAGTACGCAATTCACCGGAGAAGCTGCTGGTGACGTCGTTCAAACATTTGACGCCGCCGACACTGATCGCGTCGGACCCGGCGCTGATCCGCGCCTTCCGCTCCGAGCACAAGGACATCGTCCTGAAACCGCTTTACGGCAACGGCGGGGCGGGTGTGTTCCGCCTCAAGCCGGACGACGAGAATCTCGGCGCGCTGCTGGAAATGTTCGCCACCTTCTATCGCGAACCGATCATGGTGCAGCGTTATCTGCCGCAGGTGCGCCAGGGCGACAAGCGCATCATCCTGGTGGACGGCGAGTTCGCCGGCATGATGACCCGCATTCCCGCCGAGGGCGAGGCGCGATCCAACATGCATGTCGGCGGCAAGCCGGTGCCCGCCAAGCCCTCCGCGCGCGACATGGAGATTTGCGCGGCGATCGGACCGGAATTGAAGAAGCGCGGTCTGATCTTCGCGGGCATCGACGTGATCGGCGATTATCTGACCGAGATCAACGTCACCTCGCCCACCGGCATCCAGGAAGTGAAGCGCTTCGGCGGGCCAGACGGCGCCAAGTTGATCTGGGACGCCATCGAACGGCGGCTGAAGGCGTCATGAAGGTTCTCTTCGTCGGAGGCACCGGGATCATCAGTACGGCTGCGACCTGGCTGGCGTCGGAACGCGGCATGGATGTGACGTTGTTGAGGCGCAGACAACGCGCCGCCGATCTTCCGAAGGATGTTCGCACGATCACCGCTGACATCGCCGACGAAGCGCAGGTGGCTGGGGCGCTCGGCGGTCAGTCGTTCGACGCGGTGGTGGATTGGCGCGCCTACACGCCGGACGATATAGAGCGCGACATCAGGCTGTTTCGCGGCCGCGCCGCTCAGTTCGTCTTCATCAGTTCGGCAAGCGCCTATCAAAAACCCGTCGGACATTACCTCATCACCGAATCGACGCCGCTCGCCAATCCCTATTGGCAGTATTCGCGCGACAAGATCGCCTGCGAAGAGCGGTTGATGAAGGCCTATCGCGAAGAAGGGTTTCCGATCACGATTGTGCGTCCGTCGCTCACCTATGGCGATACGCAGATCGTGTTGGCCGTGAACTCCTGGCAAAAATCCTACACGGCGGTTGACCGGATGCGGCGCGGCAAGAAGGTCATCGTGCCGGGAGACGGCTCTTCGCTCTGGGTGATCACCCACAATAGCGATTTCGCGTTCGGTCTGGTGGGCCTCTTGGGACATCCGCAGGCCATCGGCAACGCATTCCACATCACCAGCGACGACGTGATGACCTGGGATCAGTTCTATCGGATCACGGCTGAGGCAGCTGGGGCGGAAGCTCAGATCGTTCACATCACGTCGGATTTTCTGGGCGCGTGCATACCGGATGAAATCGGCAGCTTGACGGGGGACAAGGCCGTCAGCGTGGTTTTCGACAACACGAAGATCAAGCGCTTTGTCCCGGGCTATTGCGCCAAGGTTCCGTTTGCCCAAGGGGTTCGCAGAACCATCGAATGGTTCGATGCTGACTCACGGCGCAAGGAAATCGATGGAGCCGCGAACGCTAAGTGGGACAAGCTTATCGACGCGTATGAGAGCGGACTCGCTGAAGCATCGCGGCGGTTTCGCTCGTAGAGCCAGCGAAGCTTATGCGCTCATCCCGAACTTGCTGCGATAGCGCGCGTCGATGCCCGAGACCGGGCAATAGATGAACACGTCCGTGGTGCCGAACTGGCGGTCGATCATCGCGCCGTCGCCGATACAGACGCCCGCCCGCAGATAGCCCTTCAGCAAAGGCGGCAGGGCGCGGATCGCCTCTCTGGGATCGACCGCTTCTTTCGGCATCAGGTTCATGTCGACATATTGCGAGGAGATCGCGTGCACGCGGATCGCCTCGGGCATCGGGTGGTAATGGTGCAAATACGACAGCGGCAGCGCCAGCGCTTTGGGGTCAGTGCCCGCGAAGGAGGCGCAGCCGAACATCAGGTCGATGGAGAAGCGCGTCAGATAGACCACCAGCCCGCGCCATAAGAGCTGCATGGTGGCGGTTTTGCTGCGATAGGCCTTGAGCACGCAGGAGCGACCGAGTTCAAGAATATGGCTGCCGGGCGCAAGGCTGTTCAGCATCGGCGAGAGGTCATATTCGGACGAGGTGTAAAAGCCGCCGGCACGCTGCGCATCGACGTCGCGCATCAAGCGATAGGTTCCGACCACGGCCGGCTGTCCGTCTTCGTCGATCAGCGAGCGGTCGATCACCAGTAGGTGGTCGCAGACTTCGTCGAAGCGGTCGAAATCGCGCCGCGCGTCGCGCATGTCGGGCGACGGCATGGCGGACATTTCTTCGTAGAAGACGCGATAGCGCAAACGTTGCGCGGCCTCGACCTCGGTTTCGGTCTCGGCAAGGCGCACTTCCATCGCGCCGGAGACGGCCAGAACCGGCCATTGCTCCAAGCGGCCTTCAAAAGGACCTGGCTCGTGAATGTTGACCACTGAACGCGCTTTCCTCGGACGGCGGCTGTGCTCCGGGCCCCAGCCTGAAGGCGCAACGCAGGATTTTACCCTAGGGCAAGCGCCAAGACAAACCGCAAATCGCTCGTGCTTAATACGTATTTGCCGCGGGCTTTGGCCGCTGCAGGACGCCGAGCCACAGGAACATGATGATCGCCGGAATGCCAATCAGCCCCGCCGCCACGAAAAAGATCGCATAGGCGTGCATCAGCCCGAACGAACCCGTCAAAGAATCGACGGTGGCGCCGGAAAAACCCTTCAGGACCTTTCCGGGCCAGGCATAGGTCGAGGACAGAAGGGCGTATTGCGTCGCGGTATAACCGATATTCGTGAGGCTCGACATATAGGTCACGAGCATGATGCCGGCGAAACCAATGGAGAAATCGTCGAGCCCCATCACCACGAAGAACAGCGGCACGTTTCCCGTATTAAGGGCAAGAACGGCATGCGCGGCGATCCCCGCCGCTTGGCAGATCCCGGCCAGAACCAGGGCGCGCATCTGGCCGATCCGTATCGAGAAGAAGCCGCCTGCCGCCATCCCGAGGAACGCCGCGGGCAATCCGACGAAGCCGCGCGCAATGGCGATCATGTCGTTGCTCATGCCGATGTCGTGATAAAACGGAGTGACGACTGGCCCGCGAAAGAAATCGGGCAGGCGATAAAGACTGATCGTCAGGAGCATCAAAAGCGCCAGCGTGCCGTGTGCCTTGAAGAAGGCGAGAAACGGCCCGATCACGGCGTCGGACAAGCCACGCCAAGTCCAAAGCGGCCGCTCCCGTTCGATTTGTTCGGTGATCTTGTCCGCCTGCACCGGCTCGTCGGCGAGAAAGGTTCCGACCAAGCCGATCCCCATTCCGATGCCGCAGATCGCATAGGACGGCCCCCAACCCCAATGTTGCGCCATCGACAACAGGATTGAGGCGGTGAAGATCACCGCTACCTGGTAGCTCAGCGTATTGGCCGCGGTGAGAAGGCCTAATTCGTCGGGATCGCGTGCGATCTCGATCCGCCAGGCGGCAAGAGCAATGTCCTGGGTCGCGGAGGCAAAGGCCACGACGAGGGCGCAGATGCCGAGCGCAGTCAGCCCATAACGCGTTCCCACAAACGCCATCGCGAACAACCCGGCCGCGACGACGAGCTGGGAGGCGGCGAGCCAGCCGCGCCGCTGGCCGAGCACCTTCAACACCGGCACGCGATCAAGCAGCGGCGCCCAGACGAATTGCAACGAGTAGGCGAGACCCACCCAGGATAGAAAACCGATGGCGGACAGCGACGTCCCCGAATCGCGCAGCCACAGCGCGAAGGTGTTACCGACGAGATAGAATGGCAGGCCCGAGGCAAAACCCAAGGCCAGCATTACGCGCGCCCTAGGCTCGAAATAAGCCGACAGGGGGATACGCTTCTTGGCAGCGCTCATGCAGCGGCGTTGCGCGCGGACGACTCGGCAGGGAAGAGGGTTGCGAACATTTCGTCCAGCTGGGTTGGTTCGACGGGTTTGGTGAGGAAACCATCCATTCCGGCCTCACGGCAAGCCCTACGTCCGGTTTCCAGCGCATCGGCGGTCAAGGCGACGATCGGCGTACGGGGCCGCGACAGCTTGGCCTCGTTCTGACGAATAACCCGGGCCGCCTCGATTCCGTCCATGCCCGGCATGTGAATGTCGGTGACCAGCAGATCGAAACTGCTTTCCTCCATGGCTTTCACCGCGGCCTCCCCGCTGGTGACTTCGCTCACCCGATGACCGCGCCGGCGCAGAAGCTCCCGGGTCAGGAGCGCGTTGATCGGATTGTCTTCGGCCAGAAGAATGTGAAGTCCCGTCGAACTGCCCACGGGTTGCGGGGAAAGCGCCGCCGCGGCCTGCGCCTGCGGTTGGTGGCTATTTTCGGTGCCGCCCGGTGCGGGCCGCCGGCACAGCCGCTCGACCAGGGAGGACTGCCGGACCGGCTTCACCAGATAGTCCGCAAAACCCCTGGCGCGAAGGTCTTCAAGCTTGGAGCGGGCGGCCGGCGCCAGCAGGACGAGGGCCGGGATCGGCGGCGTCGGCCAAAGCAGCGGGACGGGTTCAGCCTCGGTTCCGGCGTCGACCAGCATGATGTCGGACTGGCGGATGCCTCCGTCGGAGAGCCCGGCGAGGCTGCCGCCGGCGGCGCGGATCTGGGCGTTCAAGCCTTCGCGCAGAATCGCGTTGCGCGTCACGACGGCGACGCGCATTCCGGCAAGGGGCGCCTTCTGCTCCGGAGCAGGAACCACGACCACCGAGGGCAGCGTGAACCAGAACAGGCTGCCGCCGCCCGGAGCCGCGTCGACCCCGATCTGGCCGCCCATCGCCCCCACCAGACGCCGGCAAATGGCGAGGCCCAGCCCCGTGCCTTCGAATTTGCGAGCATGACTGGAATCGGCCTGGACGAACTCCTCAAAGATTTCCCTGCGCTTTTCTGGCGCCACGCCGACACCGGTATCGCGCACCTCGAAGCGAAGCTGGTTGCGCTCGCGCCCCGCGGTCATGGAGGCGTCGATGCACACCCCGCCGGTTTCGGTGAATTTGATGGCGTTGCCGACGAGATTGGTCAGCACCTGGCGCAGGCGAACGGTGTCGTTGCGGACGATTTGCGGAACTTCCGGCCCGACAAGCCCGATCAGCTCGATGCTCTTGGCATGGGCGCGCGGCCCGAACAGCTCGACGACGCCTTCGATCAAGGCGCGAACGTCGGTCTCTTCGTCTTGGAGAGTCAGCGTGCCCGATTCGATTTTGGAGAAATCCAGGATGTCGCCGATCAGGGCCAGCAGCGTCTCGCCGGATTGCCTGATGGCCTCGGCATAGGTGCGCTGGTCGGGCCTGAGGTCCGTTTCCAGCAGCAAGCGCGCCATGCCGAGAACACCGTTCATCGGCGTGCGGATTTCATGGCTCATGGTGGCGAGGAAGCCGGACTTCGCACGGTTGGCGGCTTCGGCCTTGTCGCGCGCCTCGGTCAGCGCGTCTTCCAGGGCTTTGCGCTCGGTGACGTCGCGGCCGACGCTTTGCACCTCGACCAAACGGCCGAGATTGTCACGCACCGCGTAATCTTCCCAGGCGAGCCAGCGCCAACCATAGGCCGTGCGCACATGCTGATCGTAGCGCACACGCGCACGCCCGGTTTCGAGGCCCGCGAAGCTACCGAAGATGGGCGCGCGGCTGTCGGCGTGCAGCTCGGGCGCAAACGGTTTGCCCACGGCGGTTTGCGGGTTGAGCCCGAAGAGATTGAAGAAGGCATCGTTGCCGTAAGTGAGGCTGCTGTCGGGGGAACGGCGGAAGATGGCGTCGCCCTGGGCGTCGACGAGGCCCTTGTAGCGTGCTTCGCTTCGATTGAGGCGCGCGTTCATCGCGTCGGCGGCGGCCAGAGAGACCTCCAGTCGCTCGACCACGGACTTGAATTGCGCCGCCTGCCTGTCCGCCGACCGGCTGTGCTCGCGGGTGACCAGAAGGTTGTGCAGCACGAAGCCGATGACGACGACCACGAGCGCCGCGAATGTCGTGGGCAGCATCAGGCTGAGCCGCCCGTGCAGCACGACGTCGCCGACCGCGGCCGCCAGGAAGACAAGAGCGGCCAGGCCGAATCCGATGCGAATGATGCGCGCCGCCGTGGTTTTGCCCTCCAGGATCGAAGGAAATCTTTGCCCCTCACCCCCTTGAGAAACGCTTAAACACGGCTCGCGCATCGAAGACGCGAAGTGGGCTAAGCGGTCAATCTGCCCCCAGTTTCGCCGCCCGAACAGCGTTCGGAGATTTCTGATCTGCGCCGTTCAGTTGACCGATTTCGCTGAAGGCTCAATCGGTTCTGCGCCTCGGGCCGACACTGTGGTGACCGTTGTCACAAAAACTTCGTAGAACTGTGATGGACGTTGCACCCAGACTGGACGTGATAGCGCTTCTGTCGAGCGTTCGGGGTGGTTTCCGAGGCGGTCGATCCGCCAGGGTTATTTCTTAAGGGGTTCGTATGGGGGGAAGTGTCCTGATACCGGCGGGTCATCCCGCTGGGATGCTGGGGGCTGTGGCCTTTCTCGGAACTGCGTTCGGCTACTACCCCCTTTCCGCGTAAAGGCATCTGCCAAGCCATGGCCTATACCGCCACAATCGATCCCGAAGCTGCCGGCAAAAGAGCGCGAGCCGTAAAAAGCGGCGGTGCCAAGGATGCGCGCTTTCACGGCGTGACCTTGCTGGCGTCCGTCGGCGTGGTGGCGATCTTCGCGGGTGTGATCGCGTCGCTCGTCATGGGATCGATGCCGGCGATCAAAGCTTTCGGGTTCTCCTTCGTGACCAGCCAGGCTTGGAACCCGGTGACCGAGAAATTCGGCGCGCTGGCTTCGATCTATGGCACGCTCACGACCTCCTTTCTTGCCATGGCCATGGCGGTGCCTATAGGCATCGGGATCGCGATCTTCCTGACCGAGATTTGCCCGCGCCCTCTGCGCCGGCCGATCGGCATTGCCATCGAGTTGCTGGCCGGTATTCCCAGCATCATCTTCGGTATCTGGGGACTGTTCGTCTTTGCGCCGGCGTTCCAGGCAACCCTGCAACCGTTCCTCATCGAACTCTTCGCAAACATACCGGTGCTGCAGGCCCTGTTCGCAGGCCCACCGTACGGAATTGGTGTTTTTACCGCATCGATGATCCTGTCGATCATGATCCTACCGTTCATTTCCGCGGTGACGCGCGATGTGTTCAATACCGTGCCGCCGACCCTCAAGGAGGCCGCCTATGCCATGGGCTGCACGACCTGGGAGGTCATGTGGCGTGTCGTATTGCCTTTTTCACGGACTGGCGTCGTGGGCGGCGCCATGTTGGCGCTCGGACGCGCGCTCGGCGAGACGATGGCCGTCACCTTCGTCATCGGCAATGCCCACCACATCAAGACTTCGCTGTTCGCTCCTGGAACCTCGATTTCCGCCACGATCGCCAATGAGTTCAGCGAGGCGGTCGGCGATCTCTACATCTCGTCCTTGATCGAGTTGGGACTTATCCTCTTCGTCATTACCTTTGTGGTGCTGGCGATCGCGCAGCTGATGCTGGGCGCGCTTGAAAAGCGGGCCGGAGGAGTGGCGGCATGAAGAACATGCGGCTCTATAACAAGCGCAAGCGGCGAAACGGATTCTTCCTGACGCTGTCGGTATTAGCCGCGCTGTTCGGTTTGGTTTGGCTGGGCCTCATTCTGACCTCGCTTTTCTACAACGGCTTCTCGAGCATTTCGGGCGATATCTTCACCCAAATGACGCCGGCGCCCGGCGCGAAAGGCGGTCTTGCCAACGCGATCATGGGCAGCGTCCTGATGAGCACCCTTGCCGTCGTGGCCGGTACGCCGATCGGTTTGATGGCGGGGACCTATCTCGCGGAATACGGCCGTTACGCTCGTCTTTCGTTCTTCGTGCGCTTTGTCAACGACATCCTACTCAGCGCACCGTCCATCGTGATTGGCCTCTTCATTTTTGAGCTTGTCGTTTTCAACAATCCTGATTCGTATTTCGAGCGCGCTTGCATCGGACTGCTTGGCACGGACTATTGCCCGTTGGGCCATTTTTCGGCCATCGCAGGCGCCCTGTCGCTGACCGTTATCGTCATACCAGTGGTCGTGCGCACCACCGAGAATATGCTGCTCTTGGTGCCCAACGGCCTGCGCGAAGCGGCCGCCGCGCTCGGCGCGCCGCGCAATGCCGTCATCAAGGCTGTGACGTGGCGCGCGGCTCGCGCCGGCATCGTCACGGGCGTGCTGCTCGCGGTCGCGCGCATCTCCGGAGAGACCGCGCCTTTGCTCTTTACCGTGCTGGGCAACCAGTTCTGGAGCAAGGATTTGACGCAGCCGATGGCCAGTCTGCCGGTCGTCATCTACAATTTCGCAATGGGCCCTTACGAGGATTTGCACAGGCTGGCTTGGGCCGGGGCGCTGTTGATAACGATTGCCGTGCTTGCGCTAAGCATCGCGGCCCGAATTCTCGAATCGTCAAGGCGGAGTTGAGTCTATGGATGCGGCCGTCCGAACCAGCGTGAAGGTCGACATTAAAGACCTCTCCTTTTATTACGGCGGAACGAAGGCGCTGAAAAATGTCACGTTGCCGATTTACGACCGCAAGGTGACGGCGTTCATCGGTCCCTCCGGCTGCGGAAAATCGACGCTGCTGCGCGTGCTCAACCGCATCTATGAGCTCTATCCAAATCAACGCGCCGAGGGCCAAGTGCTGCTCGACGGCGAAGACATCCTCCATTCAAAGCAGGACACCAATCTGCTGCGCGCGCGCGTCGGCATGGTGTTCCAGAAGCCGACGCCGTTTCCGATGACAATCTATGACAACATCGCCTTCGGCATTAGGCTCTTTGAGCGTCTGCCGCGCTCGGAACTCGATGGACGGGTCGAGTACGCGCTGCAACGCGCGGCGCTATGGGGCGAAGTAAAGGACAAGCTGCGCGAATCCGGCCTCAGCCTGTCGGGCGGCCAACAGCAGCGGCTGTGCATCGCGCGCACGGTGGCGACCAAACCGGAAGTGATCCTGCTCGACGAGCCGTGTTCGGCGCTCGATCCGATCTCGACGGCGAAGATCGAAGAGCTGATCGACGAACTGGTGAACGACTACACCATCACGATCGTCACCCATAATATGCAGCAAGCCTCGCGCACCTCGGACTATACCGCTTTTATGTATCTGGGCGAGCTGATCGAATTCGACACGACGGAAAAGGTATTCACCTCGCCGTCCAACAAACAGACCGAGCAGTACATCACTGGGCGCTTCGGCTGAGGCTCAGACGTAATCCTGCGCCAGGGTTTCGTCACGCCGCGCACCGCGCGATGCCGCGTTGAACGGCAAGCTCAAGATCACGCTTACCACCAGGTTCGCCGTCAGCGCCGCAACCGCCGCGTAACAAGGCACCGCCGCACCATACAGGTGCAGCACATACGTCGCCGATTTGAACCCCAGCGTGGACACCATCCAGGTGCCGGTGCCGATTCCCGCAAGCCAGCCGACCAAGAGCGCATGGGGATGGAGCCAGCGCGTGTAAAGCCCGAGCATCACGGAGGGCAGCGTCTGAATGATCCACACCCCGCCAAGCAGCTGCAGCACGATCGCGTATTTCTGCGGCAGCGCGATGATGAAGATCAGCCCCCCGGCTTTGACGATCAGCGAAACGATCTTGGCCACCCGGCTTTCCTGCGCGGCGCTGCAGTTCGGATTGAAATACACTTTAAAGATGTTGCGGGTGAACAGATTGGCGCTGGCGATCGACATGATCGCGGCGGGCACCAGCGCGCCGATCGCGATGGCGGCAAAAGCAATTCCTACGGCCCAGCCCGGGAAGCTGTGCAGCAGCAAGGCGGGCACCGCGTAATTGGGGCCGAAGGCTCTGAAGCCGCCGGCATATTCGGGCATGGCGCCGACACCCGAGGCGACCGCCATGTAACCCATCAGCCCGATGAGACCGAGCGCCACAGAATAGGCCGGCATGGCGATGGCGTTGCGCTTCAGCACTTCGCGCCGCGACGACGACAGGATGCCGGTCACCGAATGGGGATAAAGCAGCAACGCTAAGGCAGAGCCGAGCGCCAGCGTGGCGTAGGCGGACGCCGTGGCGCCGGGGGCGGTGCCGGAAAGGACGAGTTTGGCGGGCGCAACGCTGGCGAAGATGTGCGCGTAGCCGCCGAGTTCGGCGGGGATCACGATGACGACCGCGATGATCGTGCCGTAGATGAGAATATCCTTGACGACGGCGATCATCGCCGGCGCGCGCAGTCCGCTTGAATAGGTGTATGCGGCGAGTACCGCGAACGCGATCAGCAGCGGCATGTCGATGACGAAGCCGCCCAGCGTCACGCTCCACTGAACGCCGAGCGCCGCGATCACCACCTCGATGCCGACGAGCTGCAGCGCGATATAGGGCATCGTCGCGACGATGCCAGTGACGGCGACGGCCAGAGCCAGCGTGCGGCTTCCGAAGCGGCCGTGCACAAAATCGGCGGCGGTGACATATCCCTTGCGGTGGCACACCGACCACAATCGTGGAAACACCGTGAACAGGATCGGCCAGACGAGGATGGTGTAGGGCATCGCGAAGAAGCCCGCGGCGCCCGCGCCGTAAAGCAAAGCTGGAACCGCCACGAAGGTATAGGCCGTGTAGAGATCGCCTCCCAACAGAAACCAGCTAATGACCGTGCCGAAGCGCCGCCCGCCCAGGCCCCATTCGTGAAGCTGGCTCAGATCACCTTTGCGCCAATGGGCGGCGACGAAGCCAAGCACGGTCACCAGCGCGAACAGCGCGACGAAAATGACGAGCGCCGCCGGATCCAGCGCGTGGGTCACGTCCCGCTCCCGCTTCGGCGGTCAAGGCGATAGACGATCAGGAGAAGAACGACCGTGACGGCGATCCACGCCATCTGGTACCAATAGAAGAAGGGGATGCCCGCCAGCGCCGGTTCGGTGCGGTTGTAAAACGGCACCCACAGAACCGCCAACGGCACGAGCAACAGAAGATGATAGGCGCGCAAGCGCCGGCGCGGTCGTTCGGCCATGGCCCTCCCCGTAATTCTTTCCGGCACGATGCTTACGGTATCGGCGCGAAGCGGCCAAGCCGGCTCGGATGCGGCGATCATCGCGCGCCCCGAAAGTTTCCGCTGGGGAATTTGTAGCCGCGGTGCGCGCGCCGCCGTCCTCGTATATTATTTTGCATATCGAACGACTGGGGGGTCACGATGCGCATTCTCGTTGCAGGATTGCTCGGCGCCATTGCGATGTTCATTTGGACGTCCATTGCGCACATGGCGACGCCGCTCGACTCGGCGGGCTTCAGCCAGATGAAGAATGAGTCCGTCGTATTGTCCGCGATGAAAAGCGGGATTGGCGACAAGAAAGGGCTCTATTTCTTTCCGTGGGTTTCGCCGAGCGACCCCAAGATGATGGAAAAGGCCGCGGCCTTGATGAAGGTCAACCCGTCCGGACTGCTGATCTATCAGCCGCCGGGCGCCTCCGCCGACATGACACCAATGCTGATCAAGGAATTCGCCAAGGAGTTCGCCCAGTCGCTGCTCGCGGCGTTTCTTCTGTCGATGGCGGCGCTCGCCGGCTACTTCCGGCGGGTTGGCTTCGTCACGCTGATCGGCGGTTTCGCGGTGCTCGGAACGGATGTCTCCTATTGGATCTGGTACGGCTTTCCGACCAGCTTCACGCTGGCCGCCATGACGATCGAACTCGTCGGCGCGGTTGCCGCCGGCCTCGTGATTGCTTGGTGGCTGGGTGAGGGGCGGGTACGCGTCAGCGGGTAAGAACAATAAACCCCATCTTCTCGAAGATCGCTTTGGCGCGCGCGCCGGACAGATAGGCGAGAAAAGCGCGTGCCTCCAGCTTGGCGTCCTTCGTCAGCGCGGCGGGATAGACGATGCGCGGGTATGAGTCCTCGGGGAATACGCCGACGATACGAACCCTCGCTTCGGCCTGGGCGTCGGTGGCATAGACGATCCCGAGCGGCGCCTCTCCGCGCGCCACATAGGCCAGCGCGACGCGAACATTCTCTGCCGGAACGACTTTGTCCTCGATCGCTTGCCAGACGCCGAGCGAGGTCAGCGCCGCTTTGGCGTATTTGCCCGCGGGCACGCCAGTGGGATCGGCAAGCGCGAGGCGGCCGTTGCCCAGGGCGCCCGCGAGATCGAAATGCGGGGCGATCGCCAGCGCGATCTTGGAATCGGAGGGGGCAATTAGCACCAGGCGATTGCCAAGCAAATCGATGCGCGAGGCGCGGGCGATCAAGCTGCGCGAATCCAGATAGTCCATCCAGTCTGTGTCCGCGGAGATGAACAGGTCCGCCCCGCTTGAGGCCTCGATCTGCCGCGCCAAAGCGGACGACGCGGCGAAGGAAAACACGACGGACTTTCCTGTCTCCTGTTTGTACGCGTCGCCGACCTGTTGCAGTGCATCGCTAAGCGACGCCGCCGCAAACACGGTGACGTCGGCCGCGCGTGCCGGCAGGACCAAAATGAAGGCGAAGATTATTGCCGAAAGAACGCGCAATTTCCGCATATTCATTGAGCACCCCCATTATCTAGTATGTCGTTCTGCAGGGTTACGTTGCGAGATTTCATTGTTGTCAAATTCATATTTGGCCGCAACAAAAGTGTAACGCGCGCATGAAAAACATAACTGTTGGCAAGGCGCTTTGTTAAAGCGTCCTTGCTCGGTCTCGATGTCGTGCGGTGGCCGGGGGGCTGTTCCAACTTCACTCGACACAAGCGCGGTGGCAATTGCCACTCGATAAAGGGGGTATTGGGTGATGTCTTCTACAAATCGCAGTTCCATTCTTGCTACCAGTTCCATGGTGGCGCTTGCCGCGGCACTGAGCGTCCAGGGAGCCGCCGCGCAGACTTCGGGGGCTGCCGAAAGCAGTCGCGACCCGATCGAAACGATCGTCGTGACGGGTACGGCGTTCAATCCCGAGACCGCGCCCGCCAAGGCTTCGCTCGACACCACGCAACCGCAGACGATCATCAACAAATCCTACATCGAGGATTCGATCGCGGCGACGTCGGATTACGTCACGATGCTGGCCATCGTGCCGTCGCTGACCGGCCTCAGCATCAACGGCCCGGGCCTGTCCGACGGCAACGTGAAGAACACGCTTCGCGGCATGCCGGACGGCAGTTTTGGCCTTTCCTTCGACGGCATTCCCTTCGGCGACACCAACGGGCCGACGCATCACTCCGAATCCTATTTTCCCGGCTCGACCATTGGTTCGGTCGACGTCGATCGCGGTCCCGGCAACGCCGGCACCCTTGGCCCGTCCACTTACGGCGGCACGATCAATCTGTTCTCGGAATCGTTGACGGACGAATTTTGCGGCAGGCAAACAGCGACCTATGGCAGTTGGAATACTTGGAACGTCAACACCAATATTCAGACGGGAAATGTCAACCTACTCGGACTGAACACGCGCATTCTGGTCAACTTCCAGGATACGGGCTCCAGCGGCTATCTGACCCTGCAGACCACGCAGCACAACAACGAGTTGTTGAAGGTCGAAACCGATATTGCGCCGCACTGGACGCTCACTTTGTTCGCCAACCGCAACTGGCTCGGGCAGGTGGTCAACGACAACAACGGTGCGACGCCCGGACAGATCGTCACCTACGGCAAGCAATATGCTTTGCAGAATACCAATCCGAAACTACCGAATTTCGCCGGCTACAATCCTGAGCACAAGCTGACGGATATGGATTACATCCGCCTGCGCGGGGATATCTCCAGTTCGATTCACCTGGACGATCAGGCTTACACTTACGCCTATATTAACAAGAGCGTGACGACGACCAACATCACGCAGACTTTGGCGAACGTGCTGGCCGGCACCTATCAATCCCCCGGCACGAAAATCGCCGGCGTGAGCCATCCGGCGGATATTCCCGGCTACACCAAGCTCAACGCCTACCGCGTCTGGGGAAATACGCTGCGGCTCGCATTCGATTACGATTTCGGTTCGGTCACCGGCCAGCTGCGCACCGGCGTGTGGTCGGAATGGGCGGCCACGGAGCGGCAGCGGTTCTATTTCGACGCGACCCTGTGCAATATGTGCGACGCCTTTGGCGTCGAGAAGAGCGGCCTCTATGCCGATCAAAACACGAAGAGCGGCACGGTGTACATCGGCGTGCCTGGTGTGGGCTATTACGAGCACACCGGCTGGAGCCAGTACGAGCCGTTCCTCGAGCTTGAAATCCATCCGGTTCCGGAGCTGACGATCACGCCGGGCGTGAAGTACATCTGGTGGGAGCACACGATCAATCCGGGCTCGCTCATCAAAGGCAAGCCGCCGACGGTCTACGGCGCCACGACCCCTGTGAACCCGGATAGCTTCACGACGACGCGGACACTGCCGTTTGCGACGGTGAACTACAAAATAGAGCCGAATTGGAGCGTCTACGGGCAGTACGCCAACGGCATCTACGTGCCCGACATCACGTCTTTTGAGGTCAACACGCCTATTCTCACCTTCCCTAAGCCGCAGACCACGACGAACTACCAGTTCGGCACGGTTTATTACGGCGACAAATTCTCGCTCGACGCCGACGTCTATTATATCAAGAGCAACAATACGATTGAGCAGGACAAATGCTCCGTCCTGATCCCGCCTGGGCCGGCCTCCGACACATGTAACTTCAATGCCGGCACGATCTTCTACAAAGGCATCGAAGGAGAGGCGACCTATGATTTCGGGGGCTGGATCGACGGCCTCGCGGCATTCGTCAACGGCTCGATCAATTCCGCGAAGGCGTATTCCGATCCGGAACACAATGCGGGACTGCAAACGCAGGACAAACTGGCACCGTACTGGACGGCCGCCGGCGGACTTATCTACAAGGCGCACGGCTTCAAGCTATCTCTGATCAACAAGGTCACCGGTCAGCAATACGAAGACGCCGCCAGCAAACGCGCTGCCGACGGCGGTTTTTACAAATTGCCTGCCTACAACAATATGGATTTCACCGGCAGCTACGATCTGGGTGATCTGGGGGTCGGCGCGGACTTCGAGATTGGCGGCGGTATCTACAATGTCCTGAACAGCCGCAGTACTGTCGGCATGACGATCAACGACTCGTCGAAAACAGCAGGCAATGGCGCGACCCCGGCAACCTCCGTGAATGACTTGGTCGATAGGCCGAACAGCCTCGATCAGTACTACTTCCAGCCCGAGCGTAGTTTCCAGATTACTCTCAAGGCTCGTTTCTAACGGGGGCTCTGGGCGGCGGCGCCGAATTGGCGCCGCCTGCATACGCAGCTTAGCAAAAGTGTTATTCGCTCTTGTCAATGCTATGACAACTGATCGGGGAGATGGAATGAAACACAAATTCTTGATGTTGACGTCCGCGGCCCTGGTTGTGGGGGCCTTCGCTCCGGCTCTCGCCGATCCGCTTCTGAAGGCCGACGAGGACAACCTCGTCCAGCTTCTGCCGCCCCCGCCCGCCGACGATTCGGACGTCGCCACGGCGGAGATGGGCGAGTTGCACAAGATCGAGAAGACCCGCACGGCCAAGCAATTCGAAGCGGCCGACTGGGATTATAAGCACGAAGATATCTCCGCATTCGTCGGCGTGATGGGACCGAAATTCGACATCGCCGCGCTGCCGAAGACCGCCGAATTGTTCGACCTGGTGAAGGCCGAGGACAAGGCCACCGGCAAGCTCGCGAAGAGCTATTTCAAGCGCAACCGTCCTTGGGTGGCGGATCCTACGCTCAAGAGCTGCGACCAGAGCGACCCGCCGCAATCTTCCTATCCCAGCGGACACGCCACTATCGGTTATTCGATGACCGTCATCCTTGGCGCGCTGGTGCCCGAGAAGTCGGAGGCGCTGAAGAAGCGTGCCGACCAATATGCCGAGAACCGGCTTATCTGCAGCATGCATTATCGCAAGGACATCGTCGCCGGCCAGATTCTCGGCACCGCCATCGCCGTCGATCTGCTGCAAAATGCGGCGTTCAAGGAGAAGTTCAACGCGGCCAAGGCGGAGTTGATCGCGGCGAAGATCACGAAGTAGGGCGCCTTAGAGATGCGCCAGCCGGCGGAACGATAACGCTTCGGCGATGTGCGCTCGCCCGACGCTTGCCACTCCTCCGAGATCGGCGATGGTGCGCGCCACGCGCAGTACGCGGTGATAGCCGCGCGCCGTCAGCCGCATCGCCTCCGCCGCATCCGTCAGCAGGGCCGCGCCGTTGCGGTCGGGCGTCGCCACGCGGCCCAGCAGCTCGCCTTCGGCTTCGGCATTGGTGCGCAAGCCGTCTTCGGCGTAGCGTTGGCGTTGGATGTCGCGGGCGCGCGCCACGCGGGCGGCGACATCGGCGCTCGATTCCGCGGGCGGCGGCAGGGTGAGATCGGCGGCCGATACGCTCGCCACCTCGACATGGATGTCGATGCGGTCGAACATCGGTCCAGAAATCCGCGACTGATATTCCTGGGCGCATTTGGGCACGCGGGCGCAAGCCTGCGCCGGATCGTCCAAATAGCCGCAGCGGCACGGGTTCATCGCGCCGACCAGCTGAAAGCGCGCCGGATAGCGCACATGGGCGTTGGCGCGCGCCACCACCGCCTCGCCGCTTTCCATGGGCTGGCGCAAGGAATCCAACACCGCGCGTTGGAATTCGGGCAGCTCGTCGAGAAACAACACGCCCAGATGCGCCAGGCTCACTTCGCCAGGCTTGACGCGCAATCCGCCGCCAACCAGCGCCGCCATCGAGGCGGAATGATGCGGCGAGCGGAACGGCCTGCGGCGCGAGATCGAACCTCCGGGCAACTCCCCGGCCAGCGATTGCACCATGGAAATCTCCAGCGCCTCGCGTGCGTCCAGCGGCGGCAACAGTCCCGGCAGGCGTTGCGCCAACATGGATTTGCCCGCGCCGGGCGGGCCGATCATCAGCATATTGTGACCGCCGGCGGCGGCGATCTCGATGGCGCGCTTGGCAGTCTCCTGCCCCTTCACGTCCTTCAGATCTGGAACGCTGAAGGCGTCGTCGGCGAGCTTGGCCACCGGCGGATTCAGCACCTGCACGCCTTTCATGTGATTGACCAGCGCAATCAAGGACGGCGTGGCGATGATCTCGATGCCTCCCGCCCAAGCGGCTTCCGGTCCGCAAGCGGCGGGACAGATCAGGCCGCGCTGCTGCTCCGACGCGGCGAGCGCCGCGGGCAAGACGCCCGCCACGGCGGTTACTTGCGCGTCGAGGGAAAGTTCGCCCAGCGCCACATAATTCGCCATCTCGCTCGCCGGCAACACGCCCATGGCCGCCAACAGTCCGAGTGCAATGGGAAGATCGTAGTGGCTTCCTTCCTTGGGCAGGTCGGCGGGCGCGAGATTGACGGTGATCCGCTTCCACGGCAGCGCCAGTCCGATAGCGGCCAACGCGGCGCGCACCCGCTCGCGGCTTTCGCCAACCGCCTTGTCGGCCAGGCCGACCAGATTGAACTGCCCGCCGCCCGAATCAGCGATGTGAACCTGTACGTCCACTTCGCGTGCTTCGATGCCCTGGAAAGCGACGGTGTAGATATGGGCGACGGTCATCGCAGCGGCAGCATGAGTTCGGCGGCGGCGTTCAATATGGCCATACAGTCCCCCATCACCCTTCGAGGGCTAATCTAGTGCCGGAGCGGGACAAGAGCCATGCGGCGCTTTGCTGGGGAGCGCACAGGATGTACACCTCTGCCAACGGGCGCGGGAGAAGCAATGATGACAACCAGACTGGCTTTGGCATTGATCGTCCCGGTCCTCCTGTCGGCCATGCAGGCGAGCGCCCAGGATCTGTCCGATTCTTTTGCCGACGCCGCGAACGGCGCAAAGGCGCATCGCGCCTCGGGCTTCGTCTGCCCGCAGCAGATCGGTCATTTCGAACGCGATGCGGTCGGCGAATTCGATCCGCAGGCCGGCGCGGACTTCTGCGCCTATTCCGCGCTCGACGGCGTCTATGGGACGATCACCTTGGCGCCGTTACACGGGGATTACGATCCCAAGGCGCTGCTCGCGCCACAATTCGTCGTGCAGGAGGGAACCGGTGGGCGCATGGTCGGCGAAGCCACGCAATCGCTGGGGCCGAAGACGGCTCCGCTCTCGGTCTACACGCGCACCTACGAGACGGCGAAATTGGCAACGATGCATTATCGCGTTCTGTTTGCTGGTTCGGCGGTTGGTTCGTGGGCCGTGCAAGTCACCATCGAATATGCCGACCCGCGCGACCTCGATAATGAAGCCGCTTTCCTCAACGCCGCTTACGCGCAGGCGCTGGCTGATATCGCGGGCGGCACGCATTGAAACCGCGAGAGGCTAACCGGGCAGCGATAGTGGCGGAGCAGAGGGCGAAATGACGATTGATGCGATCAACCTGTCTTTAGCTATAGAGTGGGCCGTCGCGGCGGCAATATCGTTCGCCGCTGCATTTATTGCGCTTCGGTATTTTAAGCTATCGCCGCTTTGGGCGCTGGTGATCGGCATGGTGATCTTTACGGGATTGCAGTTCCCTTTAGTGACCCACGTCACCATGGCGCGTATCCAGAGAATTTCAAATTAGGACACTACCCCCCCTTGAACCTTGTCGGTCGAATGACCATATCGGTTAAATCCCGATAGGTGTGGTCCGGTTCCCGGCGGAATTTCCGCCGGTCGCCCAGACGCGCCCAGTACAGCCGGCGAGCGCACGCCGGGGTCGCGTCCGCGGTTTTTTGGAACGCTGAGATGTTGGGCGGGAGGAGTCTGTCCAAAATGGACCGCGCGCCGATTATTCCGGCGCAAGGGTGACGTGGATGCCGTCCAGCTCGGCCGAACAGATTAATTGGCACGACAGCCGCGAAGTGGGCTTCACCGCCAGCGCCATATCCAGCATGTCCGTCTCTCCTTCGCTGGGCGGCGAGATTTTTTCGTACCAGCCTTCCTCGAGATAGACATGGCAAGTGGCGCAGGCGCAGGCCCCGCCGCATTCCGCCGTGATCGGCAGTCCGGCATCGCGCAGCATCTCCATGATCGTCCAGCCATCGCGGCCTTCGATCTCGGTTTCTTTGCCCTCGCGGTCCTTGGCGAAGATCTTCATCACATAAACTCCTCACCCTGAGGAGCCGTTTCGCCTCGCCCTTCGACAGGCTCAGGATGAGGGGAAACGGCGTCTCGAAGGGTCATGCGACCCCCAGCTTCTTTTGCAGGCTCGACGACGACGTCGTGTATTGGAAGCGCAGTTTCTCGCCGGGCCGGCAGACGTGAAACGCCGCCTGCGCCATCAGCGCTGCCTCGTGGAAGCCGGACAAGATCAGCTTCAACTTGCCCGGATAGGTGACAATGTCGCCGATGCCGAAAATGCCCGGCGTCTGGCTTTCGAAGCGCGCGGTGTCCACCGGGATCAGGTTCTCGTGCAGATTGATGCCGAACTCCGCGATCGGTCCCAGCTTCATCGTCAGGCCGAAGAACGGGAGGAATGCGTCGGTCTCCACATTCCATTCGCGCTTATCGGCGCCCGCAAGCGTTGCGCCGGATAGCGCTCCGCTTTCGCCGTGTAGCGCCTTGACGCTGGCGACGTGGAAATTGATTTTTCCCTGTTCCACCAATTCGCGCATCCGGTTGACGCTGTGCTGGGCGGCGCGGAAACCGTCGCGGTGATGGATGAGCGTCAAACTCTTGGCGATGGGCGCCAGGTTCAAGGTCCAGTCGAGCGCGGAATCGCCCCCGCCGGCGATCAGTACATTCTTGCCGCGGAACGTCTCCATCTTGCGCACGGCATAATGGACCGATGTTCCCTCGAACGCCTCAATGCCGGGAACCGGCGGCCGCTTGGGCATGAAGCTGCCGCCGCCGGCCGCGATCACGATCACGCGGGCGATAATCTCGGTCCCCACGTCGGTCGACAATTTCCAGCGGCCGTCGGGCAACTTCTCCAGCGCGTTCGCCATTTCGCCGAAGTGAAAGGTCGCGCCGAACGGCTTGATCTGTTCCATCAGCCGCTCGGTCAGTTCCTGACCGCTGACGATGGGCAGGCCGGGAATGTCGTAGATCGGCTTTTCCGGATAAAGCTCGGTGCATTGCCCGCCCGCACGGTCGAGGATGTCGACCAGGTGGGCCTTGAGATCCAAAAGCCCAAGCTCGAACACGGCAAAAAGGCCGGCCGGTCCGGCCCCTACGATTGCGGCATCGGTTTCGATAGGAGAGGACATTTCACATCTTACTTCTGTATGAATTCAATAACCTGCGCTCTTATATGTAAAAAGCACCGCGCCAACAATCCCCAGACGGGTTCGCTTCCCCGGCCCGGCTTGCGTGCAGATAGCAAGACAGGACAGGATTTGCCATGACCGAACCTCAAATCCGCCCGCCCGAGCGCTGCACGAACATGGGCGAAGTACGCGACCAGATCGACCGGCTCGACAGAGCGCTGGTGAAGCTCCTTTCCGAGCGCCAGCGCTATATCGAACGGGCAGCCGAAATAAAACCCGACCGCGACACTGTGCGCGACGAGGCGCGCATCGCGGACGTCCTCGCGAAGGTCTTGTCCGAGGCTGGCAAGGCAGGGCTCAGGGCGGATATCGCGGGGCCGGTGTGGCGCACGCTGATCGAGCGCTCGATCGCCCACGAGTTTCAGGCGTTCGACGCCAAAGCTCAGCGCTCCAGATAGGCCTTGATGAAGGCCTGAACCGCATCGGCACTGGTCTTCAGTACACCGATGGCGAGGGAGGCGTTGCCGCGGTCCCTGACCGGATCGATCGGCTCGGCAAAGGCCGCAGCATCGGCCATCTCGAACGCGCCGATGCCGCGCGCCGCCCCTTTCAGAGTGTGGGTGATCTCTTTCCAGGATTTCGCGTCCCGGCTGTCGAGAATCGCCTGCAACCGGCCGACAAGTTCGCTGGTCTGTGTATCGAACAGCCGCAAGACCTCGGCGTTGATGGCCTCGTCACCGCCCGTGTAACGGGCTAGGTGGCTGAGATCGACGGCACATTGCCGGTCGGACATGGGGATTTCCTCAGGGCGGACAGCCTGAGAATGACCCGGAATCGGTCAAGCGCCGGTTAACGCCAATCCAGCGTCAGGCCGGGAGCCAGCCGTTCGGAAACGGCGATAGGCCGAACAGATAATGGTGGAAGTATAGGAACAACGCGAAGAGCACCGCCGCCACCGCGAAGCGCCAATCGAAATATTCTTTCGCGACGAAGCGATTGCGTCCGGCAAGGATCGCCGCAAACGGAACGTTCGAGGTTTGCGCGGCAATGGCTTGCCAGCCATCCCCGAGCCGCCGTTTGGACTTGGCATCGATGGCGCGCGTGCCGATCAGCGTCAGCACCACGAAGGTGCCGAAGAAGATTGCCGACGCCAAGGTGACCGCGGCGAGAAGATGATAGGCGGCCCAGATCGCGGTGCCCCACAGAAAGGGGTGGCGCGTAATGCGCAACACGCCGCGCACGGTGGCATTTTGCTGTTTTGGACTGGTGGGATTTTCCATCATGACGCCGGGCACGCCGATCAGGAACGCAATCGCGACGACCGGAATCGCGAGATTGCGAAAGCCCTGTCCCAGATCATAGACGACGCGATTGTCCGCGCTCGCCGAGGCGTGGTTGTAGGCAAAGCAGAGGAAGACGATGGCGCCAAGCGAGAGAAGCGAGAACAGGCCGAGATAGGGACCTTCGCCGATGCGCGCGACGATCGCGTCGCGCAGCCTGGTTCCGGAGATCACCAGATGAATGCCGAGGAAGAGGGCGCCGGCGGCGATCAACATGATCATGATGATTTTGCGCTCTAGGTTCGGGCGCGCACGATATGCGCAATTCCCCTAAGGGCGAAGGTGTCATCGCGTCCCTGGCAATAGCGCGCGTTCAGCGCCGCCGTGTCCATGTCCTCGATGAAGATAAAGCCGGCGTTCTGCAAAACATTCCTGAGCTCGTCCGGTTTGAAGGATGTCCGGAACGGTTCGCCGGCGGCAGCAACGCGCGCAGCAAGCGTCTGCATGGCCCGGCGCTGAGCCGGGCTCAACGCTTCCGCGGGTTCAGGATAATCGAAGACGATTTCGCTTGAAGCGCCGGTTCGTTGAACCACGAAGTTGAGCGTCTCCATGATGGCGGCCCGCGTCAGATAAGGCACGACGCCGAGCCATGCAAAGAAGGCGGGCGAAGCGAAGTCGAACCCAGCGCGCATCAATCCTTCGGCGATGGTTTCGCACTCGAAATCCACCGGCGCAAAGAAAACCGATTCCGGCACTGCGATGTCCGCTTCGCTCAGCCGCTTGCGTTTCCATTCCTGAGTGTTGGGATGATCCACTTCGAAAATCCGAAGGCGCGCTGGGTCGTAGCCGCCGCGATAGGCAAATGTGTCGAGCCCGGCGCCCAACAGCACAAATTGGCCGACGCCGCGCGCCACCGCTTCGCCAAGGCAATCCTCACTGAAGCGGCTGCGGATGGCGAGGAAGGCCCGCAATCCCGCAGCGCCGGGCAACAAGTGGCGCGATGTGCCCTCGCGCAGCCCTTTTTCTGCGTCCCGGCCGATGATCCTGAGCGCCAGCGGATCGGAAAGGATCGCCGGATGGTCAAGAAGCTGGTGGGCGGCACGGTGCAGCGCGGTTCCCTGGGCCGTCGCGCTGGCTTTGTCATCCAACATGCGTCCCCCGGTTTTTGCCAGGATTTATGGGTGAATTGGCTTTTATCCTCGGGCTTTGGATGGTTAAACTGTCCGCTACTGCCGCAACCCGAGGTGTTTTATGGCGACCAGCGCGTCCGACCGCAACCAACCGGTACTTCTCCAGTCCGGTGAATCCCTGGAGAGCGACGCGGAGTTCCGTCCCCGCCGGCACGCCAACCCGGAATCGAGATTCGGCCTGGCGGTGATCGTCTTTGCCCTGACGCTCTCGGCCTTTTGGGCCGGCGCGGCGGGGGCTTATCTGTGGGGTTATTTCGGGCCCAAGGGTCTGGCCACCCTGGATCTACAGGAAATCGCCTTGTTCGTGGCGGCGACGTTCGTTCCGCCACTGCTCTTCATCGCCGCCGCCTGGGCGCTCGCCCGCGGCCAGGCGATGGGGCAAGCCGCCGAACAAATGGTGATGGCGACGGAGCGTCTGTTCTCCGTCGATGAATCGGCGTCGCGCACGGCCGCCCGTCTCGGGCGCGCGGTGCGGCGCGAACTCGATGCTCTCAATGCCGGTCTTGACGGCGCCTTTACGCGGCTTCGCGCGCTCGAAAGCGTGCTGGAGAATCAGATCGCCTCGCTCGACGAAGCGGGTGCCCGCGTCGATGTGCGCGGCGAGGCGCTGGCCGCACGCCTCACTCAGGAGCGCGAACGCATCGAAGGCGTGGCCGGCTCGCTTGCCGACGCCGCCGCGCGCGCCAGCGAAACCGTGGCCGGACGCGCCGCGCAGCTCAAGTCCACCATCGATGCGGCAGAGAGCACGCTGAAGACGGCGGGCCAGTCGCTCGACATTCAGTCGGCGAATTTCCGCCAGTCCGCCAACGCGGCAGCCGATGCGCCGCACGCCGCCGCCGTCGAACTCGACAAGCAGGCCAAGCGCATCGAAGCCGTCGCCGATGCGGCGATGGCGCGCGCCGAATTCGTGCTGGGCCGCCAAGAGCGCCACCGCACCGCCATGAACGAGTTGATGCTGCGGTTGAAGGACGAAAGCGTCGCATTCGAAAATGCACTGTCCGGCGAACGCGAGGCGATGGAAAAAGCCATCGACGCGCTCGGCGGCGAATCGCAGAAGTTCGAGATGGTGACGGGCGAGGCCGAACGCCACATCGAAGTCATCATGGCGAATACGGCCGCGCGCACCGCCCAGCTCACGCAGAGTTTTTCGCGCGAGGTCGAACGCCTGAAGGAGTCGAGCGAATCGGCCAACGCGACGCTCGCCCGCTTGATCGACTCGCTGCACGATGCGGGCGCGGGTGCGCAGACCCTGATCGGCGAAACCGCGAGCCAAGCGAAGGCGGATACTCGCGCGCTGGTCGGCGAGGCGATGGCCGAATGCGAGCGGCTGCTTCGCACGGCGGGCGAACTGTCCGCTGAAGCGGGCGAGATCCGCACCACGCTGGCCAAGGCTGTGGAAGAGGTCGAAGGTCATCTGCTCAGCCTGCCGGGCATCGCGCAGCAGGAAGCCCAGCGCGTGCGCCAAATGGTGCGCACCGAGACCGAAGAGATTCTCGATATTTCGGCGCGCACGCTTTCCACCATTCACGCCCGCGTCGCATCCAGGCCGATGCCCCGGCAAGGCGGCGAAGCTCCGGCACAATCCGAGAGCGAGGGTCTGCGCGGTCTTGCGCGCAAGCTCACCCAGCGCACCAAGCGCAAGCCCGAGCAAGGCGACCCCAAGAACTGGCAGATGAGCGCCTTGCTTGCCGCCGCCGAATCCGGCGAGGCGCGTAAAGAGCTGCAGCCCGCCGCGGCGGCGGCGTTGGGCGCCTTGCAGGCGGCCCTCGCCGACATGGCGATCGACCTCGACGCGATCACCTCCGATGCCGGCCCGCAGGATGGCGAATGGCGGCGCTATCTGGCCGGCGACCGCGGCGTTTTTGCCCGCAAGCTCGCCACGTGCCTCGACGGCGAAGCAGTCAACCGCATCGTCACGCTCTATCGCGAGAATGAGCGGTTTCGCGATTCGGCGAACGCCTATATCGAGGAATTCGAAGCGTTGCTCGCTCGCGCCCGCGAAGGCGACGGCGGCGGATTGCTCGCCTCCTCTATCCTCTCGGCTGATACGGGAAAAATTTATCTCGCCGTCGCTTATGCGCTCGGGCGGTTATGAGCGGCGTCTGAGACGGGCGGCATAAAATCCGTCCATGCCGCCCTGTTCCGCGAGATGGCATGGAAGCGTCCTCAAATCGCCTTGAGCGTCGATCAGGTCGCCGAGGCCAAAGACCTCGGCCGGCGTGATCGCCTCGCGCGAAAATTCCGCCCGGCGGCGCAGAAAATCTTCCACCTGTTCGCCCCCCTCTTCGCGCTCGAGCGAGCAGACGGCGAAGACCAACAATCCACCATCCGCAACCATGTCCGCCGCCGCGTCCAACAGTTCGCCGGCCGCCTGGGCGCAGAGCGTGATGTCGCTGGCGCCTTTGATCCAGGGCAATTCGGGATGGCGGCGGATCGTCCCGGTTGCGGTGCATGGCGCATCGAGCAAAACGAACGGCGCGGGATGTTCCGGGCGGAAGTCGCGCGCATCTTCGAGCACTAGGGTGGCGTCGAGCCGCAAGCGTTGCAGATTCTCTTTCAAGCGCTCCAGGCGCGCCGCGTCGCGTTCGACGGCCGTTACCAGCGCGCCGGCACACGCCAGTTGCGCCGCCTTGCCGCCCGGCGCAGCGCATAGATCGATCACGGATTTCCCGCGCACATCGCCGAGAAGCCGGACGGGTAGCGTCGCGGCCGCGTCCTGGACCCACCAATCGCCCTCCGCATAACCGGGCAGGGCATCAACGCACACGGCTTCAGCGATGCGCCAGACTTGGCCGAACAGCGGCACCGCATCGGGAATGCCAGGCGCTCCTTGTTTCGCGACGATGTCGAGCGGCGGCAGGCCGAGATGAGCGGAGGCGATGGCGCGCGATTTCTCCTCGCCATACGTCTCAAGCCAACTTTGCCAAAGCCAATCGGGCGTGTTCAGCCGGGCGGCGTCTTGCGCCTCGATCACGGCCCTGCCCTCGCGCGCCACGCGCCGCAAGACCGCATTGATCAGTGGTTTGAAATGCCTCGCCTTGTCGTCGCCTTGCGCCAGGCGATTAGCGGCATCCACGGCGGCGTGCGCCGCCACGCCGAGAAACAGCAATTCGCAAGCGCCCGCCAGCAAAATCTCCGGCGTCGAACCCGCCCGATTGCGCGCCGGAGGTTGCGGCACATAGGCCCGGATCAGCGCATCCAACTGACCGAAGCGGCGCAGTGTTTCGCCGGCGATGGCGTGCGCGAATCCGGCGTCGCGTGGATCCAAAGCGGTCGTGACCGCCAGCGCCGCGTCGAGCGGAGCGCGCCTGCGCAGGACTTCGGAGAGAATTTTCTGCGCCGCCTCCCGCGCCGGCAGCCCGTCGCTCATCCCCAAGGCCCGGCGGTTTTGGCAGGCGTTCCAGCCATCGCCTTGAGGCGCGCGATGCGTTCCTCGGTGGATGGGTGACTAGAGAACAATCCGGCGAAGCCTCCGTGCAGCGGGTTGACGATGAACATATGCGCCGTCGCGGGATTGGCGTCGGCCTCGGGATTATCGGTCGATTGCGCGGCGCGGTCGATGTCGGCGAGGGCCGAGGCGAGCCACAGCGGCCTGCCGCTGATTTCGGCGCTGGCGCGGTCCGCCTCGAATTCGCGCGTCCGGCTGATCGTCATCTGCACCAGCACCGCAGCAATCGGCGCCAGCAGCATCACCAGCAGCATGCCGATGAGCCCCAATGGGTTTCGCCGTCCGCCGAAGAAGAAGGCAAAGTTCGCCAGCATGGAGATGGCGCCCGCGATGATCGCGGTGATCGTCATAGTCAGCGTGTCGTGATTTCTTACGTGACCCAGTTCGTGCGCCAACACGCCCGCCAACTCCTCATCGTTGACGCGCGCGATCAGGCCCGTCGTCACGCAGACCGCGGCGTGCTCGGGATCGCGCCCGGTGGCGAACGCATTGGGCTGCGGGTTTTCGACGATGCAGACTTTTGGCATCGGCAGCTGGGCCGCTTGGCTCAATTGGCGCACGAGATGGACGAGTTTCGGCGCGCTTTGCTCGTCGACCTGACGCGCGCCGTACATGGCGAGCACGACCTTGTCGGCGTTCCAATAGGCGAACAGATTCGATCCCAGGGCGAACAGGAACGCGAAGAGCATTCCGACCGGTCCGCCGACCAGGAATCCGACGGTGACGAAGAGCCCCGTCAGCGCGGCCATCAACAATCCGGTTCGCAGCGTATTCACGGCCGTCTCTTCTCCATCTCCTGCAAGGTTGATGTATGGTGCCCGGTGGAGGCGTCAAGCAATCGCCACGATGACAAAGCGGAAAACGACAAAGCCGCCGGCAAAGGAGCCGGCCCGTATGGTAAAGGCACGGATTGCCGAAGCCGCCGCGCGCGCCCTGGCCGAAGCCGAGGCCCGCCGCCCAAAAACACCCCCCGAGCGTCCCGCCGAGCGCGGCGGCCAGGTGGGTCCCGAGCCAACCCGTTACGGCGATTGGGAAAAGAAGGGCATTATCTCGGACTTTTAGCCGCCTTGAACCAAAGGCTGAGCGGGTCCATGTAAAGGGTACATTGGAACGGCTCCAGAAAGCGCAAAACTATGTTCATCCAGACGGAATCCACGCCCAATCCGGCGACGCTCAAGTTCCTGCCGGGCCGCGAGGTGATGGGCGAGGGCGCGGTGGCCGACTTTGCCACGCGCGAGGCGGCCGAGCGTTCGCCCCTGGCGCGCGCCCTGTTTGAAACGCCGGAGGTGAGTCGCGTCTTCTTCGGCTCCGATTTCGTATCTGTGACCAAGTCCGGCGGCGACTGGAAGCATCTGAAGCCCGCGATTCTGGGCGCGATCATGGAACATTTCACCCGCGGCCTGCCGCTGATCGAGGCGGGTGCCGAGGAGGCCGACGAGCCCAGCGACGACGATTCCGAGATCGTGGTGCAGATCAAGGAGCTGATCGAGACGCGCGTGCGCCCGGCCGTGGCGCAGGACGGCGGCGACATCATCTTCAAAGGCTTCGACGACAAGTCGGGGATCGTCTTCCTGCATATGCGCGGCTCGTGCGCGGGCTGCCCGTCCTCGACCATGACACTGAAGAACGGGATCGAGAACATGCTGAGGCACTACGTTCCCGAAGTGAGCGCCGTCGAAGCGGTTTGATCCGCCCGCCGTTTCTGCGACTTTCGCAGGGCATCGATTCGCCCCAAGGAGGATGCCGTGGCTCATGCCGTCAACGACGAAGCCCTCGACACGATCTTCCGCGCGGCGCGTACCCACAGGTACTGGCAGGACAAGCCGGTTTCGCCGGCGCTACTCATGGCGATCTACGATTTGATGCGCTGGGCGCCAACCAGCGCAAACGTCAGTCCCGCGCGCATCATCTTCGTGGTCTCCAAAGAGGCCAAGGAGCGGCTGAGGCCCCATCTCGACGACTACAATGTCGGCAAGACGATGAGCGCTTCCGCCACCGCCATCCTCGGCTACGATCTCGATTTCCTGCGCTTCCTGCCCAAGCTCAACCCGCGCATCAGCGACGGCGAGACGGAGTTCGCCGACCCCACGTACCGGGAAGCAACCGCATTTCGCAGCGCCTCGTTGCAAGGCGGTTATTTCATTCTAGCGGCGCGCGCATTGGGACTGGATTGCGGGCCGATGTCCGGTTTCAATAACGAAGGCGTCGACCGCGAATTCTTCGCCGGCACCAAGGTGAAGTCGAATTTCCTCTGCAATCTCGGTTATGGTGATCCCTCGAAGCTTCACGAGCGGGCGCCGCGGCTTTCCTTTGATGAGGCCTGCACGATTGTTTGAGGACGGGCGCAAGTGAAGATCCTTGCCGTCGATACGGCGCTGGGCGCCTGCTCCACAGCACTCCTGGAGGACGACCGCGTGCTGTCGCGCCGTTGGACCGCGATGGAGCGCGGCCATGCCGAGGCGCTGGCGCCGATGGTCGATGAGGTGATGCGCGAGGCGAACATCGCTTTCCAATCCCTCGATAGGCTCGCGGTCACGGTGGGCCCGGGAACTTTTACTGGTCAGCGCGTTGGTCTCGCTTTCATGCGCGGGCTGCGCGTCGCACTCGGCAAGCCGCTGTTGGGCGTGACCAGCCTGGCGGCCATGGCCGAGCAGGCGCGCAGCGAAGCCGGCACTGATCAGGGGGCGGCCATCCATGACGCGCGGCGCGGCGAAGTTTATCTGGAAGTTCTGGGCACGCCTCTTTCCGCGCGTCTTCTGACGTTCGACGAGGCTTGTTTGGCGCTCGGCGGCTTGAAGGGGCCGCTCGTCCTCTCCGGCACCGCGGCCCGGCGCACGGCCGAAGCCTTGGAGAACGCGGACTTGGAGATCCACGTCTGCGAGATCGTCGCGCCGGACGCGGTGTGGGTTGCTCGCTTGGCCTTGGACATGGAGCCAGGCACATCGCCCCCTCGACCGCTTTATCTGCGCGCGCCCGATGCGAAACTCCCGGCCAAGCCCGCATGAAGACGGTCTTGCTTTCTCCTCCCTACGACCTCGATGCCTTGGCTCGTCTGCACGCGGCGTCGTTCGCCGACGCCTGGAGCGCAGAGTGGATCGGCAAGCTCTTGGTGCAGCCGGGCACCTCTGCGTTCATGGATGCCGGTAAGGCAGGCGGCTTCGTCCTTGTTAGGGTGGCCGGCGGCGAAGCCGAGATTCTGACGCTTGCGGTGGCGCCTGCGGCGCGACGACGCGGGATCGGCTTCGCACTTGTCACGGCGGCTTGCCGCCATGCCCAGAAAATGGGAGCCGGGGCCTCATTTTTGGAGGTCTGCGAAAGCAATGAACCCGCAAGATCATTGTATAAGCGGCTCGGCTTTCGCGAGGTTGGCCGTCGCAGGGGCTATTACCAAAGTGCCGGCGGGAGTAATGAAGATGGCCTCATCTTTCGTGTGGAATTTCCGCTATCGACGGTGGGAAATGGCCAACGACTCGATTAGAGTTATCACGATGAAGTGGAACACGCCGTGACGCGGATTGAAAAGCTCTGCGTGGACAAGGGATTGCGGATGACCGAGCAGCGCCGCGTGATCGCGCGCGTGCTCTCGGATGCCGCCGATCATCCCGATGCTGAGGAACTCTATCGCCGTGCCTCGGCGCTCGATCCGCACATTTCCATCGCCACCGTCTACCGCACGGTGAAGCTGTTTGAAGATGCAGGCATCCTCGAACGCCACGATTTTCGCGACGGGCGCTCGCGCTACGAGGAAATCCCCGAATCCCACCACGATCATCTGATCGATGTGCAGTCCGGGCGCGTCATCGAATTCCACAACGATGATATCGAAAAGCTGCAACGCCGCGTGGCCGAGGAGCTCGGTTTCGAACTCGTCGATCATCGCCTCGAACTCTACGGCGTGCCGAAGAAATCGCGCTGAGCATCCTCGATGCCCACACTGCGCGCGTTCTTCATTCTTGCGATCTTCGTGCTCGCGACGCTGGCAGGCATCCCGCTGCAATGGGTTTCGCTGCGCCTCAAGCTGAAGCTGCGCAAGACTTACCCTCACGCCTATCACCGCTTTCTGTGCAAGCTGTTCGGCATCCGCATCACCGTGATCGGCAAGCCGATCCAGGACCGCGGCGTGCTAATGGTGGCCAACCACTCGGGCTATTTCGACATTTTGATCATGTCGGCGACGGTATGCGTCTCGTTCGTCGCAAAAAGCGAAGTTGCACGCTGGCCGTTCATCGGACTGATGACCCGGCTGCAGGAAGGTATCTTCGTCGAGCGCGAAAGGCGCAGCCTGGCGGGAAAGTCTCGCGACGAAATTCGCCGCCGGCTGCTCGCCGGCGACGCGCTGGTGCTCTTTCCGGAGGGCACCTCCACCGACGGCAATCGCGTGATCGCGTTTAAGAGCGCCTTGATGGGCGCGGTCGAATCCGAAGTGGCAACCGGCGCAGATGGTCACGTCCAGCATGTGCCGGTGCAGCCGGTGACGATCTCCTATGTCGGCCTGCACGGCATGCCGATGGGGCGCGAGAACCGTCCGCTCGTCGCCTGGTATGGCGACATGGAATTGATGTCGCATATCTGGGAAGCGGTGAAGGCCGGGCCGCTCGACGTCGTGGTGGAGTTCCACCCGCCCTTGAGCATCGGCGGCGCCGGCAGCCGCAAACGGATCGCGACCTTGGCGGAAGCGGCCGTGCGCGCGGGGCAGCGACGCATCTTGAACGGTTATGGCGTCGGACCGGCGCCCGAAGCCGAGGGAACGGCCCCGGAAACCTTGGCCGAAACCCCCGCGTGAGCCGCTTGCTTGAGTTCGCTCTGCCTATCGCCGATAAGAACCGGCCATGAAGAAGCTGTTCGTCAAGACCTACGGCTGCCAGATGAACGTCTACGATTCAGCCCGTATGGCGGATCTGTTGGCGCCGCTCGGCTATCGGCCCGTCGAGACGCCAGACGGCGCCGACATGGTGATCCTCAACACGTGCCATATCCGCGAAAAGGCCGCTGAAAAAATCTATTCCGAATTGGGCCGGCTGAAGAAGCTGAAAGAGGCGCGCGCCAAGAGCGGCGGCGCGATGACCATCGCGGTGGCCGGGTGCGTCGCCCAGGCGGAAGGCGCGGAAATTCTCGCGCGCCAGGGCGCCGTCGATCTCGTCGTCGGCCCGCAATCCTATCATCGCCTGCCTGAGATGATCGCCAAGCTGGCGCGCGAAGGCGGCCACGCACTGGAGACCGATTTTCCCGCCGAGAGCAAGTTCGATGCCCTGTCCGAACAGGAATCCGGCGCCGGGCCGGCGGCCTTTCTCACCGTCCAGGAAGGTTGTGACAAGTTCTGCACCTTCTGCGTCGTACCTTACACGCGCGGCAGCGAGTACTCGCGCCCGGTGGATTCGATCCGAGCGGAGGCGAAGGGTCTAGTCGCGAAAGGCGTACGCGAAATCACGCTGCTCGGCCAGAACGTCAACGCGTACCGCGGCGCCGGCCCCGACGGCGAAATCTGGACTCTCGCGCGTCTGATCGGGGCGCTGGCGCAGGTCAAAGGGCTGAAGCGGCTGCGCTACACCACCAGCCATCCGCGCGACATGAGCGACGATCTCATCGCGGTCCATCGCGATGTCGAGGTGTTGATGCCGTATCTGCATCTGCCCATCCAGTCGGGTTCGGACCGCGTTTTGCAAGCGATGAACCGCCAGCATAGCGTGGACGATTATCTGCGCACCATCGAACGGGTTCGCGCGGCCCGGCCCGACATCGCTTTGTCGTCGGATTTCATCGTCGGCTTTCCGGGCGAGACCGATGCGGATTTCGAGGCGACCATGTCGGTGGTGCGCAAGGTCGGTTATGCACAATCCTATTCGTTCAAGTATAGCGCGCGGCCCGGCACCCCCGCGGCCGCCGCGCCTAAACAGATTCCCGACGACGTTAAGGATGCCCGCCTGCAGGCGCTGAAATCGCTGCTCACGGCGCAGCAGGGCGCGTTCAACGCGACCTGCGCCGGACGCGTTCTTTCCGTTCTGTTCGAGAAGGCGGGCCGTAAGGCCGGTCAGGCGCTTGGCCGCACGCCGTATCTGCAACCCGTCCATGTGGCCGGTGCGGCGCAGATGATCGGTCAGATCGCTGATGTCAGGATCGATGAAATTCAGCCCAACAGCCTCAAGGGCGCGCTTCTCCGCGAGAAGGCCTTGGTCCATTGAGCGCGACGAAAAAGCGGCCGCACCAATCGGTAACGCTGGAATTCCCGGACAATGCGCTGCTGGCCGCTCTGGCCGGGCCGCATCAGAAACATTTCGTGCGGATGGAACAGAAGCTCGGCGTGCGCGTCGGCATGCGGGGCAACATCGTCGCCATTGAAGGTCCGCATCGCGAACGCGCCGCCCAAGTGCTGCGCGCGCTCTATGCCAGGCTTGAAGCGGGCGAGGTCATCGGTTCCGCGGAACTCGATTCGGAAATCCGTTTTTCCGAGGAGGCGCGCGGTGGCGACGACACGGCGGCGTTGGGTTCGCCGTCGCTCAAAACCTGGGCGGGGCACACCACGCGCGCGCGCTCGCCGGCGCAGGCCGCCTACCTCGATCTGATGCGCACCCATCCGCTGGTTTTCGGCGTGGGCCCGGCGGGCACCGGCAAGACCTATCTGGCGGCGGCATTCGGCGCGCATCTTCTATCGGAGCGGCGGGTGGAGCGACTCATCCTTTCGCGACCGGCGCTCGAAGCGGGCGAACGGCTCGGCTTTCTTCCCGGCGATCTGAGGGAAAAGGTCGATCCCTATTTGCGCCCGCTTTACGACGCCTTGTTCGAGGTCATGGGGGAATCCTGCCAGAAGCTGATGGAGCAGGGCGTCATCGAAGTCGCGCCGCTCGCCTTCATGCGCGGACGCACCCTGAGCCGCGCCTTCGTCATCCTGGACGAGGCGCAAAACTGCAGCGCGACGCAGATGAAAATGTTCCTGACGAGGCTAGGGGAAGAATCGCGCATGGTCGTAACCGGCGATCCCTCGCAGAGCGACTTGCCGGGCGGCCGGCCGGAGGGCCTCGAGCAGGCTCTCGCGGTCGTCGCCGGAATCGAAGGTGCGGCGGTCGCCCATTTCGGCGAAAAAGACGTGGTCCGCCACGCCCTCGTCACGCGCATCGTCGCCGCCTATAATGCGGCGGAGCAACGCACCAACGCGAATCGCCAGCGCCGGTTGCCGAGGCACGAAGACAAGGCCGAAGATTGAGTATCACGCTCCTTATCGACGATGCGAAATGGCGAACGTCGCGCGGTCTCGCTTCGCGCCTTAAACGCGCTGCGGACGAAGCCTTGGCGCAAGGCGGCGGCGCGGCGGGAACGGCGCTCACGATCCTGCTCACCAGCGACCGGCACTTGCGCGCGCTGAACCTGTCGTTTCGCGGCAAGGACACGGCGACCAACGTGCTGTCGTTTCCCTCGTCGGCGGGGACGAAATCCCATCTCGGCGATATTGCCGTCGCCTATGGCGTCACTGCGAAAGAAGCGAAAAGCGCCGGCAAGACCCTAATTGATCACGCCACCCACCTCGCTGTGCACGGAGTTCTGCATCTGCTCGGCTTCGACCATGCGACCGCGCGCCAGGCCAATGTGATGGAAGGACTCGAGACGAAAATCCTCAAGGGTCTCAAGGTCGCCGATCCCTACCGGAACGAGGTTGCCTCAAGGCCATGACCGACGCCAACCGCGCCATCCTCGACAATGAAGAGGAAAAGTCGCCGTCCCTTCTGAAGCGCCTGACCCAGCTGTTGCGCGGCGATGACGCGGCGGCGACGATCCGCGAAAGCCTGGAAGAGGTGATCGAGGAAAGCGACCGCCAGAGTCCGGCGCTGTCCGCGCCGGAACGCACCATGCTCGCCAATCTTCTCAAGTTCGGCGAGCTTCAGGTGAAGGATGTGATGGTGCCGCGCGCCGACATTGTCGCGGTCGAAGAGAAAACTTCTCTGGCCGATCTCATCCTGCTGTTCCGCGAGGCGCAGCATTCACGCCTGCCGGTCTATCGCGAGACCCTCGACGACCCGATCGGCCTGGTGCATCTGAAGAGCGTGCTCGAGCTTCTCGATGTCGACGACGACGGGAACTTTCGTTTGCGCGAAATGCCCATCGCCAGGATCAAGCTCGACATCCTGTTCGCGCCGCCTTCGATGCCGGTCCTGGAACTGCTGCTGAAGATGCAGACCTCGCACACCCATTTGGCGTTGGTGATCGACGAATATGGCGGCACCGACGGGCTGGTCTCGATCGAAGACATCATCGAGGAGATCGTGGGCGACATCGCCGACGAGCATGACGAAGAAGCTCCTCATGCCCGCCCGCTGCCCGCCGGCGGCTTCGTCGCCGACGCGCGTATCGACCTGGAGGATTTCAAGAACGAGACCGGAATCGAATTTCCTCTCGACGAGACGGAGAGCGAAATCGACACCCTGGGCGGGCTCGTCGTCTCGCTGTTGGGACGCGTGCCCCAGCGCGGCGAAATCGTGGCGCATCCGGCGGGCTATGAGTTCGAAGTGCTCGAAGCCGATCCCAGAAGGGTCAAGCGTCTGTGCATCCGCCCGTCCCCCGCCGGCAAAGAGGCCGCGGACTGAACGATGAATTCGCTTTTCGACCGGGCAGGAACCTTCGTGCGCGGCTTGAACGGGGGCCGGCGGCTTCTTTTCGCCTGGCTCGCAGGCGCGTTGTCGGCGCTGGGTTTTGTGCCGTTTGAGATCTTTCCACTTCTGCTTCTGGGCTATGGCGCACTGGTGCTGCTGATCGACGGAGCACAGGCCTGTCCGCGCTCCATCCGCGGCTCCGCTCTCGCCGGGCTCGCCTTCGGCTTCGGCCAGTTCCTCGTCGGGCTGCATTGGGTGGGATACGCATTCCTCGTCGATCCCGGCGCGCACGAGTGGCAGATTCCGTTCGTGGCCGTGCTGTTTCCGGGCGGGCTTGCACTCTTTACTGCGCTGGCTTGCGCCGTGGCGGCACGGTTCTGGCGCGAAGGTCCGTCGCGCATCTTCATCCTGACGGTGAGTTTGGCGACCAGCGAATGGCTGCGCGGCCATGTGCTGACCGGCTTTCCCTGGAACATCGCGGCCTATGGTTGGGGCGCCTCGCTCGGCGTCCTGCAAAGCGTGGCGCTGTTCGGTTCTTATGCGCTCAGCCTGCTCACAATCCTGTTCGGCGCTTGCCTCGCGGAACTGTTCCAGCAAAAGCCGAATTGGCTCCTGCCCTGTTCGCTGAGCGGGTTCTTTCTGCTTCTGTGGATTGGCGGCGAGATCAGGCTTGCCGAAGTACCCACCACGGACGTACCGGGCGTGACGCTGCGGCTTATCCAACCCGATATTGCGCAAGCCGACAAGTACAAGCCGCGCTATGTTCTCAGAAACTGGGAGCGGCTGATCAAGCTGAGCCAGGAGCCGGGAACACCTGAGCCGACAATCATCATTTGGCCGGAAGCAGCGCCGCCCTTCCTGCTCGCGCGCTCAGCCGTGGCGCTGGGCCAGATCGCCGCCCTGACCGCGCACCAGCGCGTGCTGATGACAGGGGCCATTCGCGGGCAACGCCAGGACGACGACGAAGCCAGCTACTACAACAGCCTCTATATCTTCGGCCCGGGCGGGGCGCTGCTGGCCACCTACGACAAATTCCATTTGGTGCCGTTCGGGGAGTATCTGCCGTTCGAGCACACTCTTGAAGGATGGGGCCTCGACAAAGTCACGGGAATCCCAGGCAGCTTCGCGCGCGGAGACGGTCCGCATACGTACGATATACCCGCTGCCCCGAGCGTTGGCCCGCTGATTTGCTATGAAATCATTTTCCCCGGCGCAGTCGTCGGCGACCGGCGGCCGGGTTGGTTCGTTAATGTCACCGACGATTCCTGGTTCGGGCCGTGGGCGGGGCCGAAGCAGCATCTTCTGACGGCGCAGGTCCGCGCCATCGAAGAGGGCATCCCGGTCGCGCGCGCGGCCAATAGCGGAATATCGGCCATCATCGACCCGCTGGGGCGAATAACCGCGAAGCTCGGCCTTGACCAGCTTGGCGTTATTAACGGAAATCTTCCCGCAGAAATTGCAGCTACACCCTACTCGCATCTGCGCCAGGGCTGGTTTTGGTTGCTTCTGGGCACCTGCGCCGTACTCGGCTGGCTATTTTCCAGAAGAAAATGACGCACCGTGCTCGAACTATGTGTATTAGTCTTTTCGTTTCGGGGTTCCTGCGGATATGGTCCGCGCCTGCCGCAGCTTAGATGTGTCTTTCACCTTGCCAAAAAAACAAGCCAATCCGATTGACGGCCAAGTAGGTAACCGGCTGCGCCTGCGCCGGATGATGATCGGCATGAGTCAGGAGCGCCTCGGCGAGTTGCTTGGCCTGACCTTTCAGCAAGTGCAAAAATACGAAAAAGGCGTGAACCGGATCGGTGCCGGCCGTCTGTTCGAGATCGCGCGCATTCTGGGCGTGCCGATCTTCTATTTCTACGAAAGCGTGTCGGAGCAGTTGGCCAGCGGGCCCGGCTTTGCGGAAAGCGAATCGCTGCCGGTTCTCGAATTCGTCTCCAGCGGTGAAGGCCTGCAGCTTTCACTCGCTTATATGCGCATCAAGGACGCCAAGGTGCGCAAACGCGTCCTCGATCTGGTCAAGAGTCTCGCCGAGGACGGTTCGGCGAAAGAATAGTCGCTCCCTATAATCCAGGTGCTACAGCGCAAGCCAGCGTTCGGCGCGCGGCTTGAGCTTCTCGCCCGCTTCGCGCCCGGCGCGCGTGGCATCCTGTTCGGGATCGACGCCGAGCCGAATTTGGAAATCTGTTGCGGCGAAATCGCTTCCGTCCGTGGCAATCACTTCGCCACGAAAGGACAGCCGGTCGCCCTCGAGGCGCGCGAGGCCCGCGATCGGCGTGCGGCACGATCCGTCGAGCGCCCCTTGGAAGGCGCGCTCGCAGGCAAGTTCGATGGCGGCGGATTTGTCATTCAGCGCGGCAACGGTCAGCGCCGTACGCGCATCGTCTCCACGAATTTCAATTCCCACCGCACCTTGAGCCAGCGATGGCAGCCATTCTTCGATGTTCAGAATCGCCGTGACGCGCCCGGCCAAGCCAAGCCGCTTCAGGCCCGCCATCGCCAACAGGATGGCGTCGATCTCGCCGGACTCGAGCTTGCCCAGGCGCGTATCGACATTGCCGCGCAGCGACGCGCAATCGAGGTCGGGCCGCAGGCGCATGACCTGTGCCTTGCGCCGCACCGAGCTGGTGCCGATGCGCGCGCCCGCCGGCAGATCGGATAACGCGCGCGCGCGCGTGGCGATGAAAACGTCGCTCGGATCCTCGCGCGGCAGGATTGCGGCAATCGTCAAACCGTCGGGCAGCGCGGTCGGCACATCTTTCATCGAATGGACGGCCAGATCGATCATGCCCGAAAGCAGCGCTTCCTCCAGCTCCTTGGTGAACAGGCCCTTGCCCCCCAAATCGGCCAACGGGCGGTCCAGGATGCGGTCACCGGTGGTCTTGACGGTCACGATTTCGCAGACGACGCCTTTTTCGCGCAATGCCCGGGCAACCATATCGGCCTGCACGCGGGCAAGCTTGGAACCGCGGGTACCGAGGCGAAGAGTGCTTTGCGACATGGGCCTTTTCGGGTTAGAGCCTGAGCTTACTTAACACGGGTTTTGGCTTTGCGCGCCTTCACGGTCCTGGGAATCGAAACGAGCTGCGACGAGACCGCGGCGGCGGTGGTGCGCGGGGCCGGCCCGGGGCCGGGCGAAATCCTCTCCAATGTGATCTTCAGCCAGCTTGAAGAGCATAGACCCTATGGCGGCGTCGTCCCCGAGATTGCCGCGCGCGCTCATGTCGAAATGCTGGACGGCATCGTCGAGCAGGCGCTGGCGGAGGCCGGAACCAAGCTCGGCGAGGTCGATGCGGTGGCCGCAACGGCCGGCCCTGGCCTGATCGGCGGGGTGATGGTCGGGCTCCTCACCGCCAAGGCGCTGGCGCTGGCAGCGGGCAAGCCGCTGATTGCCGTCAATCATCTGGAAGCGCATGGGCTGAGCGCGCGCCTTTCGGAAGGCGTGGAATTCCCGTTCCTGCTTCTCCTGGTTTCCGGCGGTCATTGCCAGCTTCTGGGCGTCGAAGGGGTGGGCCGGTTTCGTCTCTACGGAACCACCATCGACGATGCGGCGGGCGAGGCCTTCGACAAGGTGGCGAAGCTCTTGGGCCTCGCTTATCCCGGCGGGCCGCGCATCGAGGCGCTGGCACACGAAGGAGATCCCAAGCGCTACACACTGCCTCGGCCGATGTTCGGACGCGAAGGCGCGGACTTTTCCTTCTCAGGTCTCAAGACCGCCGTGCGCCAACTGACCCTGGCGGGCGAGGTGAATGCCGCCGACCTGGCGGCTTCGTTCCAGGCTGCCGTGATCGACATCCTGCGCGACCGCACAACAGCCGCGATTGCGATGTTCGTGCGCGATTTTCCTCAGGCCGCGCATCGTGCCTTTGTCATGGCTGGAGGTGTCGCCGCCAACGGTGCTATCCGCTCGGCGCTTGGCGCACTCGCCTCGCAGCAAGGATTCATCCTGAAGGTTCCGCCGCCCCAAATCTGCACCGACAACGCCGCCATGGTCGCCTGGGCAGGCGTAGAACGCGCCCAGCTTGGCTTGTTCGATCCGCTGGACGCAACCGCGCGGGCCCGCTGGCCGCTCACCGAGAAGATCGAGGCCGCATGAAGCTCGCTACCTGGAACATCAATTCCGTGCGCCTGAGAATCGACCTCGCGGCGCGTTTCCTGCGCGAGCACTCCCCCGACGTGCTGTGCCTGCAGGAGATCAAGGTCGCCAACGAACTGTTTCCCGCCGCGCCGTTCAACAAGCTCGGTTATGTCCATCAGGCGGTCAACGGGCAGAAGGCCTATCACGGCGTGGCGATTCTTTCGCGGCTGCCGTTCAAGAAGGTCGCTGTGGAGGAGTTCTGCCGCGAAGGCCATGCGCGCCACATGAGCGTCGTGCTTGAAAACGGCGTCGAACTGCATGATTTCTATGTCCCGGCGGGCGCCGACATTCCCGATCCCGAGGTCAATCCCAAATTCGCCCACAAGCTCGATTTCTTGCGCGGCATGGCGCGGTTTTTCTCCAAGCGTAAGGACCGACGCAGCGCGCCTGCCATCCTCGTCGGCGATCTCAACGTCGCGCCATTGGAAAATGACGTTTGGAGCCACAAGCAATTGCTCGACGTGGTGAGCCACACCCCGGTCGAGACCGAGCTGCTCGGCGAGGTCCAAGCCGCTTTCGAATGGACCGACGCGACGCGGGCGTTCGTTCCGCATACCGATAAAATTTATTCCTGGTGGAGTTACCGCGCCGCCGATTGGGAGGCTTCCGACCGCGGCCGCCGCCTCGATCACATCTGGCTCAGCCCGGCGCTGAAAGGCGCACTCGCCTCGCAGACCATCGTCCGCAAGATGCGCGGCTGGGCCAAGGCGTCGGACCATGTGCCGGTGATCGCGGAACTGAAGCTCTGAAGGAGTCCTGCTTGCGCGTCGCCCTCATCCGCCACGGCCCCACGGAATGGAACGCGCAAATGCGCGTCCAGGGCACGATCGAGACGCAGCTCAGCGCCGAGGGCGAGGCCATGATGGCGCGGCTGCTCCCTCCGGAAGGATTCGAATCCGCGCGGCCATATTCCAGCCCTAAATTACGCGCGCGCCAGACCGCGGCGTTGTTGGGACTTAAGAACCCGACGCTGGACGCGCGCCTGGCCGAACAGAACTGGGGCACTTGGGAAGGGTTGACGCGCGCGGAGATGCTGGCGCGCGACGGCGAGGACGCGTTCCTGCGCGCAGGGCTCGGCCTCGCGTTCCGCCCGCCCGGCGGCGAATCGATAGGCGAATTGCGTGCGCGGGCGCAGAGCTTCCTGGCTGATGTGGCAAAGGGAACGGACGCCGTCGCGATAACGCACATGGGCGTGCTGCGCGCGGCCTATGTGATGGCGACGGGCTGGGACATGTCCGCGCCGATGCCGGCCGAGCTGAGTCTGACCGCGGCGCTGGTGTTGTCTTTGGACGATGACGGGGCGCCCGTGATCGCCAAGCTCAATGCGCCGCTGAAGGTAAAAGGATAGAGCAATTGCGCCCCCTTCGTCTGGCCCTCGCCGAAGCGAGGTCCGGCCACTTCCCCCGCCAAAGCGGGGGCAGAAAGTAACAACGCCGCAAATTCTGCCCCCGCGCAGCGGGGGAAGTGCCGAGGTCCATAGCGACAGCGTATGGACGCGAGGCGACGGGGGTTCAGTCCCAGAACGGTTCCAGGCTCTTGAATTCTTCCCAACGGCGAAGCGTTTTCCGGCTCAACCGTTCGACGCGGGCGCGATGCCAGCCGTTGATCAGCCCGGCGGTGAAATAGAGATCGGCCTGGACATGCGCCGAGTTGGCTTCGTCGGCGAGGAGGCGCGCCAGTACCGCGCGCACCTGCGCAACGTCGTTGATCTCGCCGAGCAGGTCCTGAAGCTTGCGCAGGCGAACGAGGTACCGCTTCACCGCCTTCTTCTTGTAGAACGGGCCGTAGAATTCGGCCGCATAACGCAGCCGCTTCAAGGCAATGCGCAGGCGGTGGCACTCGCGCTGCTCCAGGTTCTTCAGATGCCGGCCGCGTTTGCGCACCCGCATCAGCTGCTCGTCCATCATGCCCGCCGCCGCCGAATTCACGGCGACGCGCACCGCAAGGCGGGCCTTTAGATCGGCGGCGATATCGTGTCCACCGAGCCAGGAACGCGCCTCGGCCGCGGCGGCGACATCGTCCTGGAAGATGGCGAACTCGGAACTGGCGACGTGGGTAACCGCCTCGTCCCAGGCGCGCTGGCGCGCTTCCTCGGCGCGAGCGCGCAGGATTCGAAAGGATTCGTCATGGCCGAGCCGCTCGGCCATCGGCAGGAACAATTCCTCGATGAAGACGTCGAGGTCGCGCGCCGGCGCGATGGCGTCGGCGAAGGCCTTGGTGCGTGCCTTCAGGTCCATCAGCGCCGGCGTGCGGAATTCGTCGCCGAAGGCGGAAAACGCGACATGCAACCGGCGCAGGCCGACACGCAGCTGATGCAAGCCCTCCACGTCGCGCGAGCGCAGCATGGGCGAAACATTGGCGGCGACGTGAGCGAGGCATTCGAGCAAGGTGGAGCGGAAGGCGTCGTCGAGCGTCATGCGCCGGCTGAGGCGCAGCGGCCGGGCCGTCACCGCCAAAGCGGCGCCCTGAATCTCTTGCGATCCGTGCTGGCCGGTCGAACGCACCGTTGCCGTGCGGGGGTCGTCCATCGATGTACAGGCTCCGGCGAAAACGGCGATTCGTCAGATATTGCGCACGGCGAGTCCGGCTTTGGCAAGAGCGCTTTTGGCCTCGGCGATGGTTGCCTGGCCGAAGTGGAAAATCGAAGCGGCCAAGACGGCATTGGCATGGCCGTCGCGGATGCCCTCGGCCAGATGGTTGAGCGTGCCCACCCCGCCCGAAGCGATCACCGGAACCGGCACCGCGTCGGCGACGGCGCGCGTCAGCGCGATGTCGTAGCCGAGCTTGGTGCCGTCGCGGTCCATCGAGGTCAAAAGGATTTCGCCCGCGCCGTATTCGACCAACTTAACGGCATGGGCGACGGCGTCGAGCCCGGTTGGCGTGCGCCCGCCATGGGTGAAGACCTCGAAACGGCCGGGCGCCACCTGCTTGGCATCAACAGCGGCGACGATGCACTGGCTGCCGAATTTCTCCGCTCCTTCACGGACGAATTCCGGACGGCGGACCGCCTCGGTGTTGACCGAGACCTTGTCGGCGCCCGCCAGCAGAAGAGCGCGGATGTCGTCGAGCGTACGCACGCCACCCCCCACCGTCAGCGGCATGAAACAGACGTCGGCGGTGCGCCGCACCACATCGAGCAGGATGGGGCGCTTTTCGTGGCTGGCGGTGATGTCGAGGAAGCACAGTTCGTCGGCGCCCGCCTTGTCGTAGAGTATCGCCTGCTCGACCGGATCGCCCGCATCGCGCAGCGAGACGAAGTTGATACCCTTGACGACGCGGCCGTCCTTCACGTCGAGACAGGGAATGACGCGGACCTTCAGCATCAGCGCATCCTCCCCATCGCCGCGACGTTGAACATGGCGCGGCCGCAAACCGCTTCAGCGGGAACGCCCGTCGTCTTGCACAGAGCCTCTCCCTCAAAGAGCAGATCGAGGGCGTCGACCAATCTGGCAGAGTTCCATTTCTGCGCTTGCGATTTGAATGCCGAGACCCGCGAAAAATGCAGCGGCGGGCGCAGCCGTTTTATCGCTTCCTCCGCTCCCTCGCGCGCGGCGCCGACGAGCAGCAGGCGCTGGAAATGCGACATCGCTTGGCGCAGCACGGCGACGGGGGAAACGTCGGCGGTCCACAGCCGCTCCAGCGCCAGATCGAGGCGCGGAAGATCGCCCAGCCCAGCCGCGTCGCAAGCTTCCTCGATGCGCGCCTCGGCTTCGTCGCCCATCGAAGCGCGCACGTCCTCCAGTGTCACTTGTTTCTGGCCACGGGCATAGAGAACCAATTTCTCCAGCTCGCGCCTCGTCACACCGCGGTCCGAACCGAGCCGCGACACCGCATCCTCGAGCGCGTCGGGCGCGATCGATAAGCCCCCGGCCTTCAACGCGTCGCGCACGACATCGCTCAGCTCACGCGCCGAATCCAAGTAACAAGGAATGGCTGCCGCGTTGTCGGCTGCTTCGAACACGCTCCTCAGTGCCGAGCCTTTGGCGAGATCGCCCGCTTCCACCACCACCAGCGCGTCGCCCGCGGGCTCCGCCAGGAACGCTTCGAAAAGCTTGGCAAGCGCGTTAGAGGCGGAGCGCACGCGCACCACGCGCCGCCCGCCGAGCATCGAGATCGACGCCGCTTCGTCGTATAGCCGCGCCGGATCGTTCGCTAGCGTCTGTTCGTCGAGGTCCGAAACGCGGAACGGATCGGACAGATCCTCGACCACGGTCTTGAGCAGAATTTCGCTGCGCTCGCGCGCCAGCCCGCTGTCGGGGCCGAAGACGAGTGCGGCGATCAGTCCGCGCGGCGGATTCCTCGCGATGCGATCGGCCTCGGACGATTTGACGATCATTCCTTCGGGTTCTGCCTGAAATAGACCGCCAGATCGATGCGGATGCGCTCGGCGATGTCGTCGGTGGCGTTCTTGTCGGCAGCCTGGTGCGAGACCAGCGTAGCGTAAGGCGACGTCAATACGTTAAAGGCCGACAGGCCGGTCTCGACCCCCTTCGTCACCGTTTCGTTGGTCTTGGTGTCCACCAGTTCGTAGGTGACGGTTAGCGTGTCGTTGTAGCGGGTGATAGCCGTTTGGGTGACCGCTCCGACCGGCTGACTTTGCACGCCGACGGCATCGCTCTTGTCGGACATTGTTAGGTGCAGACGGTAGGCGGCGCCGGTGGAATCGGCGCGCGCATCCAACAGATCCAGCAACTGATTCCTGAGCTCGTAACCGGTGCGGTCGGGAACAGGCTCGACATAGATCGATCCGATCGTCGCTTTCATGCTGCCGCGCGGGTCCGCGTAGAGC
>Ga0265340_10000021_pt1 | contig 87640 bp, 73 predicted proteins | sample 4CB225metaG_FD_202082 | JGI IMG/M metagenome (GOLD analysis project Ga0265340, IMG submission 202082) | Rhizosphere microbial communities from Carex aquatilis grown in University of Washington, Seatle, WA, United States - 4-CB2-25 metaG | ecosystem: Host-associated > Plants > Roots >...
CGATCTGGAACGAGAACCTGGCCAAGGTCGCCGAGCAATATCTGCGCAAGGGCTCCAAGGTCTATCTGGAAGGCGCGCTGCAGACCCGCAAATACACCGACAAGGACGGCGTCGAAAAATACTCGACCGAGGTGGTGCTGCAGCGCTTCCGTGGCGAGCTGGTGATGCTGGACACCAAGGGCGAGGGCGGCGGTGGCGCGCGGATTTCTTCCGGCGGCGGCGACGCGCCGGCGAGCTTCGAGCGAGGCGAGATGGACGACGAGATTCCGTTCTGAGGCTTGGCGATGCGCCGGTTGTGTATCGCGTTATTGGCTCTGGCGCTGGCGGGATGCGAGACGCCGTCGGGCGAACCGGCCACGGGCTTCGTGACGCCGACCGTGGGCGAGGCCTATATCCCCCTGCATGGCTCGGTCTATCTGCTCCTCGAGGGCGATGCCGCCGCGCTCTCGCTGGGCAACGGCATTGCCGTCACCAACGCGCACAACGCCAATCTGCTCGACGCCAAGACCGTGATCGGGGCGTCGCCCAATTACGATCTGCTTTTCTTTCACACGCCCAAAGCGACGACTGCATTGCCGGTCGCTTCACCCTCGCTCGGCCAACACGTGATCGCCTACGGCCAGGCGAGCGGGGGCACGCTGCGCAGATCTGAAGGCGTAATCACGCGCCTTCAGGCGCCGGTGGCATCGCTGTGCGGCAAATGCGAGGTCCAATCCGCCTTCACCTTCGAAGGCAATGCCGGGCCGGGATTCAGCGGCGGACCGGTGCTGGATGCGGCGAACGACAAGCTGTTAGGCGTCGTCTTCGGCTATGTGGACGGCGCGGGCAAGCGTACCATCTACGCCTACACCATGGAGCGGGTGACGGCCGAACTGGACGCGGCCGCGCGCAAGCTGCCGGAAGACCGCGATTAACACGCCGGGAGATCGCTTCATGCCGCTTGTTCGGGCCGAACTCTTCGATCGCATCGGCGTCATCGCCTTCGACAATTATGCCAAGCGCAACGCGCTGAGCCGAGCGTTTATCGCCGAGGTGCTCGCCGCCTTCGATCGGTTCAAGAAGGAGTCGGCGCGGGCGGTCATTCTGCGCTCCGCAAACAATGAGAAGGTGTGGTCCGCCGGCCACGACGTGGACGAACTGCCGAAGGCGGATATCGATCCCTTGCCCTACGGCGATCCGCTCGAACAGCTCATGCGCGCGGTCAAGGCGTACCCGGCGCCGGTGCTGGCCATGGTGCACGGCTCGGTTTGGGGTGGGGCCTGCGAACTGGTGATGGCATGCGACATCGTCATCGCCGACGAGACGGCGTCGTTTGCGATCACCCCCGCCAAGCTCGGCGTGCCGTACAACGCCGCGGGTTTTCTGAATTTCATCAGCAGGCTGCCGCTGGCGATCGTGAAGGAGATGTTCTTCACCGCCGACCCGATCGCAGCCGAGCGGGCCGAGCGGGTCGGCATCGTCAATATGATTGTGCCATCGGCCGAGTTGGAGGAGCGCACATATGCGATGGCGCGCACCATCGCGCGGCGCTCGCCCGCCGCGATCTCGGCCTACAAGGAAGCCATCCGCGTTTTGAGCGATGCCGTTGCGATCAATGCGGACACTTACGAGTACCTACATGGCCTGCGCCGCGAGGTCTATTTCGGCGCCGATTATCGCGAAGGCATTCAGGCCTTTCTCGAAAAGCGCCCGCCGCAATTTCGCTAGACCTGGCGAATCCTGATAAGAGAAACGGCCCGCCCGAAGGAATGCGCATTGGTCAGCGTCTATGACCTTAAGCCCAGGTTCCAAACATTGCTGCGCCCGTTTTGCGCGGCGCTTGCGTCCGCCGGTGTAACAGCCAATCAAGTCACCATGGCAGCGGCCGCGATCAGCGTCGCGCTTGGTTGCGCCATTGCCGCCACCGGCGGCAAGAGTTGGACGCTGTTTCTGGTGCCGCCCGTGCTGTTCGTACGCATGGCGCTGAATGCCATTGACGGAATGCTGGCGCGCGAATTTGGACAAAAGAGCCGTCTCGGCGCGGTCTTGAACGAGTTGGGCGACGTCGTGTCCGACACCGCGCTGTATCTGCCGTTCGCCATCATCCCAGGCGTGTCGGCGATCCTCGTTGGCCTTGTCGTCACCACCGCGGTCATGACGGAGATGGCCGGCGTCGTCGCAATCCAAATCGGCGCAGCGCGCCGCTATGACGGACCGTTCGGAAAAAGCGACCGCGCCCTGTTCTTCGGCGTACTCGCGCTGGTATTGGCCGTGGGTATCAAGCCGGGCCTGTGGACCAGTGTCGTCCTTGTGATGGCGGCTTGCGCCGGCGCCCTCACCATCGTCAATCGGGCGCGCGGCGCGTTGGGCGCGCGATGACCGCCGTCAGCGCGTTCTTCTCGACTCCGGTGCATTTGGCGATTGCAGCGATCTATGGAGTGCTGATCCTCGCTAGCGCCATCACGGCCATCCTGCAGCGAACCTCGCCCGGCCCGACCACGGCGGAGCTTTCCCAACGTGTGATTTCCTGGTGGTGGATGATCACGGTGTTCACCATCGCCATCCTGACGACGCGCGTGGTGTCGACGATTTTCCTGGCCTTCGTGTCGTATCTGGCGCTCAAGGAATATCTCTCGCTGGTTCCCACCCGGCGCGTCGACCGCGGCACGCTGTTGTGGGCCTACCTCGCCATTCCGGTGCAGTTCTATTTCGCGCATGAGGGCCGGTTTGGCCTGTTCATGGTCTTCATCCCGGTCTGGATGTTCCTCTTCCTGCCGGCGCGGATCACGCTCGGCGGGCACACCGAAGGCTTTCTGAGAGCCGTGGGTCTGTTGAGTTGGGGACTGATGATCACCGTGTTCTCGCTCAGCCACACCGCGCTGCTTTTGAGCTTCGGCGTCGGCCACGGCCACGGCGCCGGCCCGCTGCTCTTTCTCGTGGCGCTGACGCAGTTCAACGACGTCGCGCAGTTCACCTGGGGCAAACTATTCGGCAAACACAAAATCATCCCCAAAGTGAGCCCGAAAAAGACCTGGGAAGGATTTCTGGGCGGGCTGGTCTCGACCGCCTGTTTGGCGACGCTGGTCGGCCCGTATCTGACGCCAATGCCCGCGCTGTGGTCCGCCGCGGCGGGGGTCATCATCGCGGTTTCGGGATACCTCGGCGATATCACGATCTCCGCCTGCAAGCGCGATCTCGGCGTGAAAGATTCCAGCAACCTCATTCCCGGCCATGGCGGGATCCTGGATCGGGTGGACAGCCTGATCTATTCGGCGCCGGTCTTCTTCCACTTCCTCAACTACTTTTTCGGGACCTGGCCCGCACACCCGCTATGATCGCGATCCTGCGCGCGGCGTTCTTCCTGCTGGTCGTCCGGCCGATCCTGACCGTCGCCTTAGGCGCCAATGTGCGCCAGCGCGAGCTGCTGCCGAAGAAGGGACCGGCGATCATCGTCGCCAACCACAATTCCCATCTCGACACGCTGACGATCATGGCGATGTACCGGCTGCGCGATTTGCCGCATCTCCATCCGGTCGCGGCGGCGGATTACTTTTCGCGAACGCGGCTGCTGCGCTGGTTCGCCACCAACATCATCGGCATCATTCCGATCGTGCGCTCTGGACGCGACAAAGGCGGCCATCCGCTGGAGCCTTGTCTGGAGGCGCTCGACCGGGGCGATATCCTGATCCTGTATCCGGAGGGCTCAAGGGGCGAACCCGAAACGCTGTCCCAGTTCAAGCGCGGCGTCGCCCATCTGGTGAAGGCGAGGCCGCAAACCCCGGTCCACCCGCTTTACATGCACGGATTGGGAAAAGCGCTGCCCAAGGACAGCTATCTGCTGGTGCCGTTCAATTGCGATATCGTGGCGGGGGAAGAAATCCGCTGGAACGGCGACGTGGATGCATTCATGACGCTGCTGCAAGCGCGGATGGCGGAGCTGGCAGCCAAGGTCCACGTCGCGCCATGGGAATAATCTGGACCATCGCAGCGGCGCTGTGGGGCGTGGCTGAGGCCACCGTCTTCTTCATCGTGCCCGACGTGCTGGTGACGGCTGCTGTCCTGAAATTCGGGTTCCGGCCGGGGCTGCGTCTGGCTGTCGCTGCGGCGCTTGCCGCATCGGTGGCGGGATCGGCGATGTGGCTGTGGGGCGCGCAAGATGCCGCATCGGCGCGGCACGTCATGCTGGCGATCCCGGCCATCGGCCCGGATTTGCTTGCGCGAGCCCATCGAGAAATCGCGCACAATTGGGGGATCCATCTTCTGGTGGGCGCCGTGACGGGCGTGCCGTACAAGCTCTATGCCGTTGAGGCCGGCGCGCGCGGAATCGATCCAACCCTATTTGCGCTGGGGTCTTTTGTGGCACGGCTAGCTAGATTCCTGTTAGCGGCTGGTCTGGCCGAACTCGGACGCCGGACACTCTTGAAGCTGCAGCGCAGCGAGTGGGCTTACGCTTTGTGGGCAGCCGGCTGGATCACGCTCTACGCGGTCTATTACAGCCTGCGCGCCATGGCCTAGCAAAAACGCCCCCTTCAACGAAATCGAATGACACCTCAGTCAACGTCGAGAGCGAGCCCAAACGCTCCCGCCATGACGACGCGATGAGTGTGACCGTCAGCCGCGCTGCGTCCATCGCGCAATTGCATATCAAACCCGCCTCGGTATTCTCAGCTTGTAGGGGCGAGATTCTATCTCGCAATCACGATCTCGATATCCAGATCAGCTTCGATCGTCATGACAACCGCAGTGCTCACATCGCGAGACCAAGCTGCGGGCAGGCGCAAAGCGATTCTCGTGCTCGGGATGCACCGAAGCGGGACCTCCGCACTTACCCGCACGCTGGGGCTGTGCGGAGCAGCCTTGCCCAAGAATCGGTTTCAGACTTTGCCCGGCGATGAAATCCGGGAGTATTGGGAATCGCGGGCTATCCACGCGTTGCATGAAGAACTGCTGTATTCGATCGGGTCCTCGGCGTACGATCCCTCGGACATCCCGCCGGCCTGGTACGAAACGCTCAGCGCGGCCTATTTCGGGCGCCGGATCAATACCGTCGTCAACCTGGATTATGGCGCCGCGCCTCTTATTGTCGTGAAGGACCCGCGATCGTGCCGTCTGGCGCCGTTATGGCTTTCGGCGTTCGACTCCATGAAGATCGACCCTTGTGTCGTGATACCGGTCCGCAACCCGATCGAGGTTGCCGCCTCGCTGCAGGTTCGCGACGGGATTTCCTTCGCAAAGGCCCTGCAACTCTGGTTGGCGCACTTCGTGGCAGCCGAACGCGACACGCGGACGGTGAAGCGCACGATTGTCGCCTATGGCGACCTGCTGGAGAATTGGCGCGGGCTGGTCGACAAAATCGGCGCCGATCTCGATATTCTTTGGCCGGACCGCAGCCCCGAGGCGGCGAACGAGATCGATCGCTTTCTTCGCAACGGACTGCGCCACCACATTTTCGACGCGACGGACGTACATCTGAACCCAAGGGTGAGCGACAACGTCAAAATCGCCTATGACTGGGCGGTTCGCGCGATCGAAGGAAAGCCGGTCGACCCAGCTGTTCTCGATGCCATCGCCGGAACGCCTGCGCAGGCCGCTCGGCCAAATCCTTCCAGCCATCGTCCCGTTGGCGAATACGCGGGCACGCACGGAACCCGATGGACGGCGGTGGCGCGGGAAACCTGGGGGCTGTGTCACTCTTTCAAAATGACACTTTGGCACTGCCGGCGCACAGTGAATTATCTACGCCGGCGCGGCCTGAGGGCGACGACTGTTCGGGTTGCCAGAGAATTCGGTTTATCCTGACGATTCCTGTTGGACATGCTCTAGATAACTTCGCGAATACCAGGCTCGTTTTCGCATGAAATTGGTGATGACACTGTTGGTGCGAGATGAGGCGGATATCATCGCGTCCAACATCGAGTTCCATCTCAATCAGGGTGTCGACTTCATCATCGCCATGGACAATCTTTCGACCGACACCACGCCCCAAATCTTGCGGGCCTACGAACGGCGCGGCCTTCTTTGCTATCTCCACCAGCCGGAGGACAATTATGCCCAGAACCGTTGGGTGACAGATATGGCCCGAATGGCGTGCACCGAATTTGCGGCCGATTGGGTGATCAACAATGACGCGGATGAATTCTGGTGGCCGGAGCAAGGCGACTTGAAACAGATACTCGGCGCAATGCCGCCTTCATGCGCCGCCGTCGCGGTCGAACGCACGAATTTCATGCCGCGACCGCTGTCTCCCGGCGAGTTCTTCGCCGACATGATGACCGTGCGCGAGCGCCGATCCGTCAATGCGCTCGGCGCCCCCCTTCCCGGCAAGGTCTGTCATCGCGCCTATCCGGACATTGTGGTCACACAGGGAAACCACGGCGTCCACCGGCGCGGCCACGCCATTGCGACGCTGCCCGCTGCAATCACCATTCTTCATTTTCCAGTGCGCTCATATCGCCAGTTCGCCAACAAGATCGCCAAGGGCGGAGCCGCCTACACCCGAAACACCGAGCTTCCCATTGGCACAGGCTCGACTTGGAGGCATCTCTATAAGATTTGGCAAAAGGGCAAATTCGAGGCCTACTATCAGCGGCTGATAGCGGACGCCGACCAGAAAATCGCGAAAAAACACGGCATATTTGACGATCGGTTGAAGCGCTTCTTCGCGCGTATGCACAGCGGCGATAAATGATCGATCTCTATTTCCCGCGCGATCAGTTCCGCACAAAGCTCATGCACCGTTCGATCAAATCTCGCCGCAGGGAAGCGACGTCGAACGGGTTAGGCTGCGGATTTTTCCAATCTATATCCGCGGCACTCGATAAGAGTTCGTCCTCGGTGAGGTGCCGGGTGAGCCCGCACAGCCCTCGCAATCGATAATTACTCGGCTCTTCAACGACAAAGATCACTGGAGTAGCGAGCGCGAGACACGGCAGCGCACAGTGCAGCCGAGAGGTGACGACAAGTCTTGCCGTCGCATATTGTTCCAAGTGCTTCTCGGCACGCCGGAAGCGCGCTTCGGTATTCTCCGTGAGGGCCACATCATGCGTCTGAGACACGACCGGATTGCCGACTCGATCTGCGACGAAGCGCGCGACGGATTTGCTTACGTCGACGCAGTAGGTGAGCCCGCTGCGTTGCGGCCATCGATTTTCCAGCGTCAGGGTCAAACAGCCCGAGAAATAGGCCGCCACTCCGTGAGCGTTGAGAAGCTCGGCGGTGGCGATGTCCCGGCAGCCGATCGGCTGATGGCTGCGCAAATATTCCAGCGAGGCGCCGTGGATGAGGTGGTCGGACGCACGCAACCTGTTCACATTTCGCGGGAGGATCTCGCGTGTAATGTGAAACGAAATGAACAACGGCCGGATTGCGGGCGCCGGCGGCCAATTCTCAGGGCGGTGCGTGAACCAGCCGTTGAGGATGAGCTTAAACGGTTCACTTCCGTCAACACGGTTCAAATAGTCCCGATCGATGTGAAGATCGACTTTTGGGAGGAAGCGCCGCGCCGCCAGACTTTGAATTTCATCTCCGATGTTTCTCGTTGAGTAGCTAAGCAATCCATATTTCATTGGCTTCTTCTCAATGAGCGCGTTTCAGCTTTCTCGGCAGCTCTCGATTTCGCCTTCCGCACACTTAAGACGGATAGGCTAGTGCCTCTCTTAAGATATTTATGTGTTCGTCGCCAAGCGTTCTGGCGGACAATTCAAGCAAGGTTCTCGTGTAGGCTGCAACCCGCTCGGCAAGATATTTAGGTGAGATATCATCGAGAGGCGATGGCTTGCGGTAGTCGCCTTTGAATTGATGGCTGCGTTCAAGCGCGACCGCGCCCGGTCGCACGCCGATAAAGCGCGAGAGCCTTTCAGCGTCGCGTGCGAGGTGATGCGTTGCCACGATGCAAAGCTGCGGCCCGGGTATGGTTTCGATGATGGTCAGGTTGTGTTTGGCCCAATAGCCGAGATAAGCGTCGAGACTGTAAATGCCGCGTTGCAGGAGCGGCAATTCCTCCGGGCGATGGGGGCGGCAGTCGCGCACAAACCGTAGCTCGCGGAACGCATGCCAGCCCGACGTCGGAGCAGGGCTGCGCGTTACTTGATGATTGACGAAAGATCGCACCCACGAGCCTGCGTCCCGCACCGTTAGGATATAACGCGCAGACGGAAAGGCCGAGAAAACGGTGCGGATCAGATATCCGTTCATGGCGGCGACGTTAAGCTGCGCGCCTTGAGCAATCAGGAGCGCTTTGACGCTTCGCTGCAGTTCGGCACCCGACAATTCGCCCCGCTCGAATTGCAGCACAAGCGCCAGAAACCTCTCAGAGTCTGGCTCATGGGCGACCTTGATCGCACTCGCGAAAAGGCCCGCCAGAGAGTGCGAGCCGGTCTTGGCGGCGCCAACGCCGAAGCCGATGTTTTCGAGGTCCATGGCGGCTCACAATTCCAAGATGTCGCTTGCAACGGATTTTGCCTATCTAAATCGATACACGATTTTCCGCGCCACATTCCAAAGTTTCTGCCTTCGCCATGCGGGCAGCCACGCGGGAGGCACGGGAGCTAAAAACGGCCCGGAATCCGGCCTTTTTACCCCCCATTTCCGGCCCATCTTTCGCTAGCCGAATCGATCCCCAAAATGCTAGGTAACCGGACCGTTTTCCCCCGGCTCCGGGCAGCCTCAACAGGGACTGGAATTTGAGCGAAGTACCCCCGTCCGCGCCTCCTCCATCGGGCTCCAGCGTCAACCCCATCGCCATCGAGGACGAGCTCAAACGCTCCTATCTCGACTATGCGATGAGCGTGATCGTCAGCCGCGCGCTGCCCGATGCGCGCGACGGGCTGAAGCCGGTGCACCGGCGCATTCTCTTCTCGATGCACGAGAACGGCTACGACTGGAATAAGGCCTATCGCAAGTCGGCCCGCGTGGTCGGCGACGTCATCGGCAAGTATCATCCCCATGGCGACCAGTCGATCTACGACGCCTTGGTGCGCATGGCGCAGGAATTCTCGATGCGCGCGCCCTTGATCGACGGGCAGGGCAATTTCGGCTCGGTCGACGGCGATCCGCCCGCCGCCATGCGCTACACCGAAGTGCGCCGCGCCAAGATCGCCCACGCGCTGACCGAAGACATCGACAAGGAGACCGTCGATTTCCAGCCCAATTACGACGGCTCAGAGAGGGAACCGGTCGTTCTTCCGGCGCGCTTTCCAAACCTCCTGGTCAACGGCGCCAGCGGCATCGCTGTCGGCATGGCGACCAATGTGCCGCCGCACAATCTGGGCGAGGTGATCGATGCCTGCCTCGCCTATATCGACGATCCTTCCATCGGTCTCGACGCGCTGACCGAGATCGTGCCGGGGCCGGACTTCCCGACCGGCGCGTTGCTCATCGGCAAACAGGCGGCGAGGGGCGCCTTGGCGCGCGGGCGCGGCTCGATCCTGATGCGGGCCAAGTGCCACATCGAGGAGATCCGCAAGGACCGCGAAGCGATCATCGTCAGCGAGATTCCCTATCAGGTGAACAAGGCGCGCATGCTGGAGCGCATCGCTGAGCTGGTGCGCGACAAGCGCATCGAAGGCATCTCCGACATCCGCGACGAAAGCGACCGCCACGGCATGCGCGTGGTGATCGAGCTGAAGCGCGAGGCGTCTTCCGACGTGGTGCTGAACCAGCTTTACCGCTTCTCGGAATTGCAGACGAGCTTCGGCGTCAACATGTTGGCGCTCGACGACGGCCAGCCGCGCCTGATGAACTTGAAGGAGCTGCTCGCCGCCTTCGTGCTGTTTCGCGAAGAGGTCATCACCAAGCGCACCCGCTTCGAGCTGTCCAAGGCGCGCGACCGCGCCCATATTTTGGCGGGCCTCGCGGTGGCGGTGGCCAATATCGACGAGGTGATCGCGCTAATCCGCGCCGCACCGGACGCCAACACCGCCCGCGAAGGGCTGATGGCGCGGGCCTGGCCGGCGCGGGACGTGGCGCCCTTGGTCGCCCTGATCGCCGACCCGCGCAATTCCATCGCCGAGGACGGCACCATCAAATTGACCGAGGAACAGGCCAAGGCCATCCTCGATCTGCGCCTGCAACGGCTGACCGCGCTCGGCCGCGACGAAATCGGCGAGGAAGTGAAAAAACTCAGCGAGGCGATCAAGGATTATCTCGACATCCTGCGCTCGCGTCCGCGTGTTCTCGGCATCGTCAAGACCGAACTTGCGGCCGTGAGGGACGAGTTCGCTACGCCACGGCTCACCGAACTGATCGACGCCGACGTCGAGATCGAGGACGAAGCGCTGATCGAGCGCGAGGATGTGGCGATCACCGTCACTCACGCGGGCTATATCAAGCGCACGCCGATCGCCGAATATCGCGTGCAGGGTCGCGGCGGCAAGGGCCGTTCCGGGATGGTGACCCGCGAGGAAGATTTCGTCACCAATCTGTTCGTCGCCTCGACCCACGCGCCCTTGGTGTTCTTCTCCTCCACCGGCATGGCCTACAAGCTCAAGGTCTGGCGGCTGCCCGAGGCGCGCATCGCCGGCAAGGGCAAGGCGATGGTGAACCTTTTGCCGCTGTCGGAAGGCGAGCGCATCACCACCATCCTGCCACTGCCGGAAGACGAGACGCAGTGGGAAAAGCTGAATGTCGTCTTCGCCAGCAAGTCCGGCGACGTGCGCCGAAACGAGCTTTCCGACTTCGTCAGTATCAACAAGTCCGGCAAGATCGCAATGAAGCTCGATGCGGGCGACGGCATCGTCGGCGTGCAGGTCTGCACCGACCGCGACGATGTGTTGCTGACCACGCGGCTCGGCAAATGCATCCGCTTCCCGCTGACTGACGTGCGCGTCTTCAAGGGGCGCGAATCCACCGGCGTGCGCGGGATCAAGTTGGCCAATTTCGGTAAGGAGGGCGGCGACGAAGTGGTCAGCCTGACCCTGCTGCACCACACCGACGCCACCACGGCGGAGGCGCGCGCCTATCTCAAGCAATCGAGCGCGGCGCGCCGTGCCGCCACCGGCGAGGAGGAAATCGTCGAGGAGCCCGAGGACGCGGAGGAACCCGGCGAAGTGGCGACGCTCACCGCCGAGCGCTACGCCGAACTCGGCGCCAAGGACCAGTTTGTGCTCGCCGTGTCGGAAAACGGCTTCGGCAAGCGCACCAGCTCCTACGAATATCGCGTCACCGGGCGCGGCGGCTCGGGCATCGTCGCCATGGGCATGGGCAGAAAGAACAGCGCGATCATTGCCGCTTTCCCGGTCGAGGAATCCGACGATCTGATGCTGATCGCCAATTCCGGCCAGACCATCCGCGTCGCGGTGGGCGGCATCTCGGTGCAGGGCCGCGCCGCCCAGGGCGTCGTGGTGTTCCGCCTGGAAGAGGCGGAGCGGGTCGTCTCGGTCGAGCGCATCACGGACGTTTCGGAAGAGGGCGGCTGATGGCGAAACAGCGCATCGCCCTTTACCCAGGCACCTTCGATCCCTTCACGCTGGGTCACCTCGACATCGTCGAACGGGCGGTCAAGCTGGTCGATCATCTGGTCATCGGCGTCGCCGCCAATCCGGGTAAGGCGCCGATGTTCGCGCAGAAAGAACGCGTTGCCATCGTGCGCCACGAGACCAGGCGGTTCGCCGGCAACGGTCACGCCAGCATTACGGTGCAAGCGTTCGACCAGCTCTTGATTAAATTCGCCGAGAAGGTCGGCGCGAGGATGATCGTGCGCGGGCTGCGCGCGGTCTCCGATTTCGAATACGAATTCCAGATGGTGGGCATGAACCAGCGGCTCAACACCGAGATCGAAACCGTGTTCCTGATGGCCGATCCGCGTCATCAGGCCATCGCCTCACGACTGGTCAAGGAAATCGCGCTGCTTGGCGGCAACGTGACGCCATTCACCAGCCCTTATGTCGCGAAAATGCTGGCGCAGCGCAGCCGGGAATTGGGGAAAAGGAAATGAGCAGCAAAGACGTCTTGATCATGGAGTTGAAGACCGGGCCGGTGAAAATCGCACTGAGGCCCGATCTGGCGCCGAACCATGTCGCGCGCATCACCCAGCTGACCAAGGACGGGTTCTACGACGGCATCGTCTTCCACCGCGTCATCCCGGACTTCATGGCGCAGACTGGCGATCCCACCGGCACCGGCAGCGGCGGTTCGAAGCTGCCCAACCTGGCGGCCGAATTCTCCGATGCCAAGCATGTGCGCGGCACCGTCTCCATGGCGCGCTCCGGCAGCCCCAACAGCGCCAACAGCCAGTTCTTCATCTGCTTCGGCGAGGCGCCGTGGCTTGACCGGCAATACACGGTCTGGGGCCAGGTGGTCGAAGGCATGGAGCATATCGACGCCATCAAGAAGGGCGGCGAGCACAACAACGGCGCGATCTCCGGCGAGCCGGATAAGATCGTGAAAATGCGTGTGGACGACGGCTCGTCGTAGCCGCGGGATTCGCCATGACCGTGCTGGTGACCGGCGCCGCCGGATTTATCGGATACCATGTCGCCGAGGCGATGCTGGCGCGCGGGCGCGAGGTCGTCGGCATCGACAATCTCAACGACTATTACGACGTGAAGCTGAAACAGGCGCGGCTCAAGCGGCTCGAAGACAGGAAGGGTTTCACCTTCCGCCAGCTCGACTTCGCCGACCGCGAAGCCATGGTTGCGCTGGGCGCCGACTTTCCAGGAATCACCGAGATCGTGCATTTGGGTGCGCAGCCCGGCGTGCGCTATTCGCTGGTCAATCCCTATGCCTATGTCGCCTCGAACGTGCTGGGACAGGTGACGGTGCTGGAGTTGGCCCGTACCCTTAAGCAGCTGCGCAACGTGGTGTATGCGAGCTCGTCCTCGGTCTATGGCGGCAACGAAAAGCTGCCGTTCGCGGTCGGGGACGCGGTGGAGACGCCCCAATCGCTCTATGCCGCCACCAAGCGATCCGATGAGCTGATCTCGCAGGCCTATGCGCATCTCTACGGCTTGCCTCAGGTGGGTCTGCGTTTCTTTACCGTCTATGGACCGTGGGGCCGCCCCGATATGGCGCCGATGATCTTCGCGCGCGCCATCTTGGCGGGCGAACCCATCGCTGTTTTCAACCACGGCGAAATGTGGCGCGACTTTACGTACATCGACGACATCGTCGCGGGCGTGCTGGCGGCGATGGCCGCGCCGCCGTCGGGCAAGCCGCCGCATAAGCTCTACAATCTCGGCAACAACCGAAGCGAGAAGCTGACCGATTTCATCGCCGAACTCGAGCGCGCGCTGGGCAAGAAGGCGCAGATTCGCTTCGAAGCGATGCAGCCCGGCGATGTCACGCGCACCTATGCCGACATCGAGGAAACGCGCCGCGATCTCGGATTCAATCCCGCGACACCGATCGGCATCGGCGTGCCAAAATTCGCGGCGTGGTACAAAGAGTTTCACGGGGGATAGAAGCCGCGTCGCGGTTAACGCTGACGGGCTTTTCTGCGCAGCCTGACGCATTCGGCAATATATTGTGCGCGCTAGCGCGTTGTCCTACGCATCGCCGACGCCTAAAACGCTGCGGCCGTTTTGCGGGAGATTCTTCATGGCGATTCCCTTCATCGATCTGCAAGCCCAGCGCCGCCGTCTCGGCGAGCCGCTCAACAAGGCCATCGCCGCGGCGGTGGAAGGCGGCCAATGGATCATGGGGCCACAGGTCGCCGCCTTCGAGGAACAGCTCGCGCAGTTCGCGGGCGCCAAGCATGTCATTGCCTGCGCCAACGGCACCGACGCGCTGTCGATCATCTTGCGCGCCTGGGACATCGGGCCCGGCGACGCGGTGTTCGTGCCGACCTTCACCTTCGCCGCCTCCGCCGAGGTGGTGGCGTTGGTGGGCGCCTCGCCGGTATTCGTCGACGTGCTCGAAGATACCTACAATATCGATCCCGCGAGCCTGGAAGCGGCGATTGCGCTGGTGAAACGCGAAGGCAAGCTGCGCGCCCGCGCGGTGATGCCGGTCGACCTGTTCGGCCAACCGGCGGATTATCTCGCGCTCGAGCCCATCGCGAAGCGCGAGGGGCTGAAGATGCTGTGCGATACGGCCCAGGCCTTCGGCGCGACCTATCACGGCCGGGTAACCGGCAGCATCGGCGACGCGTCCTCGACCAGCTTCTTCCCGGCCAAGCCGCTCGGCTGCTTTGGCGACGGCGGGGCAAGCTTTACCAACGACGACGGCCTCGCCGATTTGCTTCGCTCCATTCGCAACCATGGCCAGGGCGCCGACCGTTACGAGAACGTCCGCATCGGGATGAATTCGCGCCTCGACACCATCCAGGCGGCAATCCTGATCGAAAAGCTCAAAATCTTCCCGGAAGAGATTGAACTGCGCGAGGCAGTGGCGCGGCGCTACAATGCGGGCTTGGGCAAATCGAACCGCATCCGCGTGCCCACCGTGATCGCGGGCGCGCAATCGACCTGGGCACAGTACACGATCCAAGTGCCCGACCGCGGCAAGCTGCAGGCCGACCTGAGAGACAAGGGCATTCCGACGGCGGTCTATTATCCGATCCCGCTCTCGGCGCAGAAAGGCTACGCGCAGTATCCCAGCGCGCCCGTACCGGTCAGCGAGAAAATCTGCAAGACCGTCGTCAGCCTGCCGATGCATCCCTATCTCGAAGCCGCGACCCAGGACCGCATCATAGACGCCGTGCTCGAGAGCGTCGCCTGAGGCGGTCAATGGCGCCGGGATATCCTTAACTTTCAGTGGGCCCGATGCCGCACGCTGCGGCGTGGGGCCCGCCCACCTCGCTCAAATTCGAATTCTTGCCGGAACCAACTCTTTGCCGTCCGGCAAATTCACCCTGGATTGGGCGCAAAATCTCGCGTAAGTTGTCGGCTTAACGCATGCCTGCGCCAGGAAAAGAGCGCGGCGGTGGGGGTTTTTATGTTCACGGGTCTACCGGCAACATCCGCATACCTCATGCTGGTGGCCGTGGCCGTCGCGCTGGTGATTTTTCTCAACGCCAATTCGATCGCCGAGCGCTTGGGCGTCATGGCCCACCCCGACGAGCACCGCAGGCGCCATGCGCGCGCGACGCCGCAGGTCGGCGGTATTGCGATCCTTTCCGGGCTCATCGCCTGGCTGGCGATCCGCTACTTCATCGACGGCCAGGGCGAACAACCGCTGTTCCTCGCCATCCTGTTGTGTGCGGCGGGCGTGGGCCTGGTCGGCTTCGAGGACGACCAGCACGAGACCTCGCCGGTCTCTCGAATTCTCCTGCTGCTGGTTTTCATGGGCATGGCCTTCGCCATCGAGCCGCAGTTCATGTCGCGCACGCTAAACTGGGGCAGCTTCGATCCGACGCCCATCCCGGTCTGGGGGTACCTGCCTCTGATGGGCCTGACCGTGGTTGGCTTGGTGAACGCCGTGAATATGGCAGACGGCCAGAACGGCGTCGTCGGCAGCATGTTCGCGGTCTGGACGGGCTGCCTGATGATCGTCACCAGGGGCATGAGCCAGGAAATCGCGGCCGTGCTGTTTTGCACCTCTTTGGTGTTTCTCGTTTTCAACCTCCGGGGAAAGACTTTTCTCGGCGACTGCGGCTCCTATGGCGTTACTTTTGCGCTGGGGCTTCTTGTCACGCTGGCGCATGCCAGAGGCGAGGTTTCGCTCGAAACCGTCATCGTCTGGTTCTTCATCCCGGTGGCCGACTGCCTGCGGCTCTTGATCAGCCGTCCGCTGCGCGGGATGTCGCCGTTTGACGGCGACCGCGACCACTTCCACCACCGTCTCGAAGACAAGCTCGGCAAGCAGCAGGGCCTTGCCACCTACGCCGCCGCGGTCGGCGTGTCTTCGTTGATCGCGACCGTGGACCCGCGCTTCGCGCTGGTTTGCCTGTGCGGCCTTTCTGCTTTCTATTTCAGCTTCGCTTGGCTCACCGATGCCGCTACGGTAATCGCGGTCAAAACCGAGTCCGGCGAAGACAAGGCTGAAACCGCGGCGACCAACGTCATCGCCATGCCGGCCGAGGGCGACCGCAAGCGCGATAAAGCCGTATGATTTGTCGTATGGGTTGATTGCCGGCGATTTGCCGGTGCTTCGTGGGTCTCCCCGCCGCAGCGATTAGAGGATGCGCATTGCCACACATTTCCATTCGTCAGGCGCTCCGGTTTGCCGTCTCGTTCTCGTACCGCAACGCTGCGGAAATCGGCGCCCGCATCGCGCTGCCTGCGGCCCTCGGTTGGATCGCCTTCTATCTCTCGCTGTTCCTCTACATGAAGGAACTTGAGAGGTACTTGAACAATCCCAACGACCGCATCGCCAGCTTAGTGCTGGGCCTTGCCACCGCCGGGCTGCTGGTAACGCTGTTCCTGCATACGGTGATCGTTGCGTCCGTCACGGCGCTCGCGCTGGGCTCCGAGACGCACGGATGGAAATTTTTCAGCGCAGCGCGCCGCGAATGGCGGCTTTATGCCGCCGATCTGCGGATGCTTCTGATCGCCGGAATTTGGATCGGGGCGATGCAGCTTCTTCAATTCGCGGCGGGTTGGGCCTCGTTGCCAGTCAGCTTCGGCTTGGTCCTCGACGTGATCATGGCTTGCGGTCTGGGATTTCTCGCGGTTCGCGTGTGGTCGCTCGTCGCGCCGGTGTCGGTGGACAGCACGCATGGCGAAATTCTGCGCCGTGCCTGGAAGGTTTCGGCGGGCAACTTTTGGCGCCTGGCCGCGATCCTGGCTGCGCTGCTGCTGGCCGGGCTTGCCGTGGAGGCGGTCTGCGAGATTGCCATGCGCGCCGCCGGTCTGATTCCGCCTTTCCCAAGTTCGGCATCGCTCGCCGATTATGCCGTCATCTACCGCGGGGCCCTCCCCGGCGTCATGGTGGTGATCGGCATCGCCTACCTCGTAAGCAATATCCTGATGACGGCCGCCCGGGTGTCGGCTTATCGTCAGCTCACGGAACAATCGAGCCCTTAGCGGCCTCTAAGCCATGCGCGTCGACCAGTTCGATTTCGATCTGCCGGAGGAGCTGATCGCGCTAAGACCCGCCGAACCGCGCGACAGCGCCAGGCTGCTGGTCGTGCGCCCCGAGGGCGCCATCGAGCACGCAACGCTCAGCGATCTTCCGCGCTTTCTCGCGCCGGGCGACACGCTGGTGTTGAATGATTCGAAGGTCATTCCGGCGCGGCTTTACGGGCGGCGCCTGGGGCGGGGCGCCGAGCCGAAGATCGAGGTGCTGCTGTGCAAGCGCCTGGCGCCCGACCGCTTCCTGGCCCTGGCGCGCCCGGCCCGTAAGCTCTCTCAGGGTGACCGCCTGGCCCTGGGCCAATCGATCGAGGCCATCGTCCATGGAAGGGGGGAAGCGGGCGAGGTCGAGCTCGGTTTCGCCCTCTCCGGCGCGGCGCTGGACCAGGCCATCGCGGCTGAAGGGGAGACGCCCCTGCCGCCCTACATCGCGGGCAAACGCAGGGCCGATGCCAGGGACCGGGCGGACTATCAGACGGTGTACGCGCGCGTGGACGGCTCGGTGGCAGCGCCGACGGCCGGGCTGCATTTCACGCCATCCCTGCTCGACGCGCTCGAGGCGCGCGGCGTGGGCCGGGAGAACGTGACGCTTCATGTCGGGCCGGGGACCTTCCTGCCGGTGAGCGCTGACGATACGGCCGGCCACAAGATGCATCCGGAATGGGCCAGCCTGAGCGAGGCGACCGCAGCGCGCCTCAACGCTGCCCGTGCGGCCGGAGGGCGGATCGTGGCGGTCGGCACCACCTCTCTGCGGACGCTGGAAAGCGCAGCGGCCCCGAGCGGGCGCATCGCCGCCTTTGCAGGCGAGACCGATATCTTCATCACGCCGGGCTACCGCTTCCGCACGGCGGAAGTGCTGCTGACCAATTTCCACTTGCCACGCTCGACCTTGTTCATGCTGGTCTCGGCCTTCAGCGGCCTTGAGACGATGCGCGCCGCCTATGCCGAAGCGATCCGCGAGCACTATCGCTTCTATTCCTATGGCGACGCCTGCCTGCTATTGCGGCAGCCATGAACGGATTTGGTTACGAGCTTTCGGCCTCCGACGGCGCGGCGCGCACCGGCGTGATCCATACGCCGCGCGGCGACATAAGCACGCCCGCCTTCATGCCGGTCGGCACGGCCGGGAGTGTCAAGGCGATGTTGCCCGGCAGCGTGCGCGAAACCGGCGCGGACATCATTCTGGGCAATACCTACCATCTGATGTTGCGGCCCGGCGCGGAGCGGATCTCGCGGCTGGGCGGACTGCACAAATTCATGGGATGGGAGCGTCCGATCCTGACCGACTCCGGCGGCTTCCAGGTGATGTCGCTGGCCAAGCTCCGCAAGATCACCGAGGAGGGCGTGCGCTTCCAATCTCATGTCGACGGGGCGGAAGAATTCCTCACGCCCGAGCGCGCCATGGACATCCAGCGCCAGCTCGGCTCCGACATCCAGATGGTGCTTGACGAATGTCCGGCTTTCGGCGCGGGCGAATCCGAAATTGAGAAGTCGCTGGCGCTCTCGATGCGCTGGGCGAAGCGCTCCAAAGCCGCGTTTCGCGAACAGACGGGCAGGGCCTGCTTCGGCATTGTGCAAGGCGGTGTTTTCCCGCGCCTGCGCCAACGCTCGGCGGCGGAGCTGCAGGAAATAGGCTTCGACGGCTATGCAGTGGGAGGTCTTGCGGTAGGAGAAGGCCAGTCCGCGATGTTCGAGACGCTGGACGCCACTGCACCGCATCTGCCGGCAGACCGGCCGCGTTATCTGATGGGCGTCGGCAAGCCGGACGACATTGTCGGCGCGGTGGAACGCGGCATCGACATGTTCGATTGCGTGCTGCCGACTCGCTCGGGCCGCAACGGCCAGGCCTTCACCTGGGACGGCACGCTCAATCTGCGCAACGCGCGCCACGCCGATGATTCGGCGCCCCTCGACACGGATTGTCGCTGCCCCGCGTGCCGCGGCTTCAGCCGCGCCTATCTGCACCACGCGGTCAAGGCGAACGAGATCATCGCTTCGATGCTCCTCACCTGGCACAATCTGACCTTCTACCAGGACCTGATGGCGGGCCTGCGCGCGGCGATCGCCGGGGGAACGCTTGGGGCTTTTACCGCCGCCTTTCGGGCCAAATATTCGGCGGGGGACGGCAGCGAAGCCTGATTGACCCGCCCGGCTCCTGCTCATATGGTCCGCCCTCCTCTGACGAGCCCGTAGCTCAGAGGTAGAGCATTTGACTTTTAATCAAAGGGTCGCGGGTTCGAAACCCGCCGGGCTCGCCAATTCATTCGATACGTTTTGCAAAGGCCGCGCGGTCTATGTGGATCACAGCGGTCATGCCCGACGCCGCGCTGGACGCCCAGGCGCGCTCAGGCCCCGATACACCCACGGCGGCAATCGCAGGACGGGATAGAGAAGCCACAACGGCCGCGGTAACGGGACGCCGGCGAGGTCAATCCGCCCTGTTAGAACGACGTCGTAGCTGTGCCAGTTCCATCGATGTCCGATACACGACTTGGTTCCAAAGAGCCCATATGGTAGACAATTCCGTCTAAGCGCGTAGATATCCAAGGCCTTGAGGATTAACAGCAATATGGAATCTACTGGCTTATTGCAGTCAGACAAATCCGATCCGCATCAGGCGCAAAAACTTCCACTCGTCGTCGATCTCGATGGCACGTTGCTGAAGACGGATTCTTTGCACGAAGGCTTTGTCGCGCTGCTTAGCCGGCAACCCTGGCAAGCACTAAGAGCTATTGGCACTCTTCTGGCGCACGGCCGCGCAGCAATGAAAGCCGAGATTGCGGGACACTGTTTTGTCAATATCGACACCTTACCGCTAAACGACGATTTCCTCGGCTGGCTCAAAATGCAGGCGGCGAGCGGCCGGGAATTGTATCTCGTGTCGGCAGCGGATCAGGGCGTTGTCGAAAAAATGGCCACGCGCATCGGCATCTTCAAGTCCTGCGTTGGCAGCGACGGGACAAGAAACCTCAAAGGACAGCACAAGGCAGAATTCCTTGCCAAGATGTTTCCCAACGGATTCGCCTATGCAGGCGATAGTGCGGCCGATATCGCCGTGTGGAACCGTGCGCGGGCTATCGTCCTGGTTCATGCTTCGGCGTCGGTCAGCAGCCGCGCGGAGCGACTACAAAAGCCGATTGAGGCCCGTTTTGCCGGCGTGCAGGGCGCATGGAGACCTTTACTAAGACAATTCCGCTTACATCAATGGTCGAAGAATCTCCTAGTGTTTGTCCCCGTCATATTGGCGCACCGTTTTGCGGATCAGCAGGCATGGCTGCATTCGCTCGTTGCCTTTTTTGCCCTTGGCGTCACCGCAACGGCCACCTACATCGTCAATGATCTCGTCGACTTACAAGCGGATCGCAGCCACACCACAAAGTGCAAGCGACCGATCGCTGCTGGTGAGGTATCCATCGCGCTGGCCTGCGCGTTGGTTCCGATCTTCCTCGTTACCGGCTTCGCTCTAGCCTTCGCGACCGGGCCGGCAGCAGGTGCCGTGTTGGCGGCCTATCTTGCGCTGACGTTAGCCTATTCATTCAAACTCAAGCGTATCGCGTTGTTCGACACCGTTGTCCTCGGCCTGCTGTTCACGCTTAGGATTGTCTTGGGCGCCGCGGCAGCGGACATACCGCTCTCGCCATGGCTTCTTGCCTTTTCGGTGTCCATGTTCTTTTCGCTCTCGATGGCCAAGCGTCAGACCGAGATTGCAAAGAAGGCACTCTTTTCCGAAGCTGAGATGATCGTCGGACGCGGCTACCAAGCAAGTGACGGCGTATTGACGCTCGTCTACGGCATTTCCTCAGGTGTGGCGTCACTGGTAATCCTGATGCTCTACACGACAAACAGCGTCGCTGCGGGCCTTTATCGCGAGCCTGCGTGGTTGTGGGTGGTTCCACTGTTGCTCTATCTTTGGCAGATGCGCATATGGCTTCTTGCCCACCGCGGCGTCCTAGATGACGATCCGATCGTGTTTGCTTTGAAAGATAAGGCCAGCCTCGCGCTCGGGGTGGGCTGCGCAATCGCTTTTTACTTAGCCCTCTAAATGCTCGAACAAAACCTCACCCCAGTTCAATCTTGGGGACGCATCGGCGCTCCTATGCACGAGGTTGTCGCCCCGTGGACGATTGCGCAGGCGCGCCGTGCGATCGAGACTTCGGCGGCGCCGTGGTTACCCTATGGAATGGGCCGTTCCTACGGCGACGTCGTGCTGAATGCGGGCGGATGTCTGATCGACACCAAAAGACTTGACCGTTTCATTTCCTTCGATCGCGAAAACGGTGTCCTCGAGGCTGAAAGCGGCGTCACACTGGAAGATATTATTCGCCTGGTGCTGCCGCACGGCTGGTTCCTGCCAACCACGCCGGGGACAAAGTTCGTGACGCTGGCGGGTGCCGTCGCCAACGATGTGCACGGCAAGAACCACCATCGCGTCGGCACCTTCGGTTGTTGGGTACGAAGCCTGGAACTGGCCCGTTCGGACGGGCGCGTGCAGGAGTGCAGCCTGGACAAGAACACCGAGTTGTTCCGCGCCACTATCGGCGGTCTCGGTCTGACCGGCCTCATCACCAAGATCAAACTGCAATTGGCGAGGGTGCCAGGTGCCTATCTCGATTCGGAAGAAGTTCCCTTTTCAAACCTGGACGAATTCTTCGCGCTGGCCCAACAGAGCGATGCCGAAACCTGGGAACATACCGTAGCCTGGATGGACTGTGTGGGCAGAAGCGCGGGGCGCGGAATCTTCATGCGCGCAAACTGGTCCGACAAAGGCGGTTACGACCCGCGCCTCGACGGATTGAAGGTGACGGTTCCCATGGAGTTGCCGAGCTTCCTGCTCAACTCCGTCACCATCAAAATGTTCAACGAGCTGTTCTATCGGGTGAAGTCGCTGCGCGCGGGGCGGACATTGCAGCATTACGATCCCTGTTTCTATCCTCTAGACAGCATCAGGCGATGGAACCTGCTGTACGGCAAGCGCGGTTTCTACCAGTATCAATGCGTAATCCCCAAGGCCGTGCAACGTGAGGCGATGGCAGAACTTCTGAAGATCATCTCGGTGTCGGGCCTGGCGTCGTTCCTGGTGGTCATCAAGGTGTTCGGGGATAACAAACCGTCGCCCGGCTATTTGAGTTTCCCGATGCCGGGAACAAATCTGGCGCTCGATTTTCCAAATCGCGGCGAGGTCGTCCACAAGTTGTTCGAACGCATGGACAAGGTCGTTGCCGAAGCCAAGGGGCGGATCTATCCCGCCAAGGACGGGCGCATGCCTGCTCAGATGTTCCGTGACGGCTATCCCGAGTGGCCAAGGCTGGCCGCGCTCAAGGATCCCCGGGTACATTCAGATTTGTGGAGCCGAGTCGCCGAATAGATCTGCTTCGGCACCCGCAAGGACAAAACTATGAACGTCGTCATTCTCGGTGCGGTCTCCGGTATCGCAATCGAAATCGAACGGATTTATGCCGCCCGGGGCGCCAATTTAGGGCTCTTGGACATCAAGGCCGAGGACGTGGAAGCGCTCAAAGGCGACCTTCAAGTGCGCGGCGCCGGCAAAGTCGAAACCATGGTGCTCGACCTTTCCGCGCCCGCTTCCTACGAAGGCACGCTGCGGGACATCTCGTCGCGCCTTGGGGGGATCGACGCCCTGCTGGTCGTCTATGGCATTCTCGGCGACCAAGCGCGAGCCAAGGACGACCTGGCTCATGCGCAGACTATTCTGAGCACCGATTTCACCAGCGCGGCTTTGTGGATGCTGGCGGCCGCCAAGATCGTCAATCCAGCCGGCTGCATCTTGGCGATTTCGTCGGTCGCTGGGGACCGTGGGCGCAAATCCAACTTCGTCTACGGTGCCGCGAAGGGCGGCTTGGCGCTTTTTGCGCAAGGCATGGCCCACGACCTGGCCGCATCGGGGCCGCACGTGATTATTATCAAACCAGGATTCGTCAATACGCCGATGACTGCCGCGATTCCTAAAGGCGGGCCGCTATGGTCGAGCGCGAGTGACATCGCGCGCATTATCGTGAACGCCATAGACAAAAAGCGGGGCCCAATCGTCTACGCGCCCTGGTTCTGGCGCTGGATCATGTTGATCTTACGGTTGGTGCCGTCATTCGTCTTTCACAAGACGAAGTTGTAAGCGAGAGCCTTGGGCAAATGGGTTGCACCTACCGCGGTTCTTCGTCAGTCCGCGATTTTGGCGAAGGAAAAATGGCGGTGCCCGATGTAACTCGTGAAGATCGGAACGGCCACGCCGATCAAATGCGCAACTTCGAGATGAAACCTCTCGAATCCGACTGCGGGAAAGACATATTCGCCCAGCGCGACGCTTATGACCCACACTTGCAGCGCTGCCACCACATTAACGAGTGTGAAGCGCCAGAACTCATCGGCAACGCTCCGGCCGGAGCGGTCGAACACATATTTGCGCCCCAACACATAGGCCGTCGTCATGCCGAATAGATACGCGACCGCGACGGCATATGGAAACGACATCGCAAAGTTGAGAAAATAACGGCTGACGAGATTTACGACGGCTGCGATTCCGCCGGTGACAACGAAACGGATGAACTGAGTTCGGTCCATCGCCTAAGCAACCCGTTCCGCCATGATCTTACCCAACCGCGCGCTTTCCGCGATACCGCGATCCTCCGGATAATAGTAGCACGTATCGGCGATTTGCAGGCCTGCGATGGGCGTTACGACATCCGGCAGGCTTTCCAGAAATCGCGGCGCACAGACAGGCTGCGCATGGCGCAAGCGTCCGACTTGCGTGGCGATGACGTCGCTCTTGGAGATTTCCGGATTGATCATTTGAAGGTAGCGCAGCACTTCGTCAACGAAATAGGCGTCGTCCTTGGCATATTTCGGGTGCGATTGCGGCATGTAATACGGGACATAAACCACTGTGTCCGGGAGCGAACGAAGATTGGAAAATTCGATAATCCCGGGAATGTCGATGCGCTTGTCGGAAATGTTGATCCAGAAGTGCGGACTTACTTTTCGACGCAAGCGGAACATCACGCAGACCACTCCGATATTCGGGATGGCGTCGTAGCGCCGCTTCCAGTCGTCGGGCAGTGACGGCGCCAGTCGCGAGACATAAGGCGTCGGTACGGTGCAGATCACATGATCGGCGGAATGGACGCCGTCCGGCGTGCGCACGCCCGTCACTTTGCCCTGCTCGGTGACGATTTCCTGCACGGCCGCGCCCAGCTTCAGCACTCCTCCGTGCCGCGTGACCGCCTCGACCAGCGCCTTTACCAAGACCTCGGAACCGCCTTCGATATAACCGAGTTCTTCTTGCAACAAGCTGCGCCTCGACGTCCCCACGCGCTTCAGCCGGGTCCAAATCCAGGCTGCCGAGATATTGTCGGCATATTCGAAGAATTTGAGTTCGAACAGCGGGCGCCACAATTTATCGTAGACGCGCTCGCCCACCCAGGCCTTGATCCATCGATCCGCCCTCAGCGTGTCTAGATGCTTCCAGTTCGAGCGCTTCGTGCTGGTGAAAGCCAATAGCCCGTAACGCAGTTTGCCGATCAGGCCGAGATTTGGGAACGCGAGAAGCGCAAATGGATCGCCCCATTTGTTGAGCTTGCCGTCTGCGAAATAACCCATCGACGTCGGCGTCCAGCGCATGAGGTCGCTGATCCCAAGTTCAGCCATCAGCTCGAATGTGGGCCGATCGGCCTTGCAAACGAAATGGTAGAAACGTTCGATGCTGATCCCGGCGAAATCGAAGTGCGCCGCCATGCCGCCAGGTATGCGGTCATGTTCAAAGACGGTCACCCTGTGGCCAGCCTTGGCGACGTGATAGGCCGCGGCCAGCCCCATGGCGCCGGCCCCAACAACCACAACGTTGCGCGGTGTCATGGACGTTCCTTGCCGCAGGTGATTGTTTCCAGGTTAGAACTCAAGAACGACATCGCAATAGGGCTTTTCCCGGAAGGTACGCATCAGGGCTTCGCGCAACGGCGTCATACGTACTCCGAATATCCCGGGCCAATCGATCATTTCGAACTCTTCCGGAATGACGAGCGCCGCAAGTTGCTGTGTTGTAAAGGGCGGATGGCGATCGAACAGCGTGTAGGTCTTTAGCAGGAGCCAGAATAACGCGTACGGGATCCTGATGATCCGCGCCTTGGCGTTGGTCGCCTCTTTGATCCAACGGATCAGGTCGACGTAGTAGACGCGTTCCAGCCCGCTGATGTTGAAGGTTCCTTCGATCTGCTTTTCCAGACAGGTCAGAATGATGGCGCAAAAGTCGAGTTCGAAAAGCGCCTGACGGATGTAGCGGCCGTTTCCGGGAATGGGAAACACCGGCATCCGCGCCATAAAGCGCGCAAGCCAACCCAGATGTTTGCGATCGAACCAGCCGAACATGAGCGTCGGCCGCAGTACGCAATGCTTAAAGCCCGCCTTTGCGACCAGGTCTTCCTGCGCGCGTTTGGTGCGCGTGTAAAAGTCGTCAGCGCGCGAATTCACCACCGATGAACTGATGTGCACGAGATAGGGCACACCGTGCCGTCTCGCCGCATCCAGCACGCGTTCACTGGAGGTGAGGGTATTGCGGACGAATTCCGAATAGACGAGGCCGCCGATCTGGGCTTGCAGCATCACTAGGGCAGAGGCGCCGTCCAGATTTTCTACCCAATCACCCGGTTCCGCGAGGTCGGCGTCAACGGTTACGACATCGGGGTGCAGGTTGCGGGTGATGGCATTGTTTGCTCTATGTTTATCGATGCTGACAATCTGCCGAAAGCCCTTCTCCTTCAAGAGATGGATCAGATTCTGCCCGACCAGGCCTGCGCCGCCGGTCAGAACAATCCGTCCCAGATCACTCATGATGATGCCCTACGAAAGATCGGCTCATGCGGCGATGGACCCGTGTGGCATGTGAAGAGCGCAACCAAACGGGCAGTCCTATATCCCACCGTTTCTGCATTTGTCCACCATTGGGATCGATACGGGCATTAACGGGAGCCCCAATGCGAGCACTATGCCGAGACACCTAGCAGCGGCGACCGGTGCGAGGCAAAAGCTAGGATGCGCGTCTGACGGCTGGTGGCTTCACGGCAGAAGGCATGAGGCTAATATGGCCGAATGCACAGGCGGAGTTCTTGTGCAAATCGAGCGCGTAGCTAATGACCTCACCACGAGCCATGCCGGAAATGTGCCCTTGCCAGCGAGGATTGCTATTGAGCATAGCCTCAAACAGTGTGCGGCCAGGGCTACGCATCCCATAACCGACAACCCGGCCATCTGTCGATAGAAGTATCACCTTCGAAGCGTAAGTCTCTGGACCGTGGAACTCGCCACTGACCCTCCAGCCGCCCTCTGAAAGGGGAATGACGGTGTCGAGCGTTCCCTGGCAGCCCGTATTATTCCGCTGAATGGAGGACGGCAACTGTTCGCCGAGCCATCTGGCCCAAGCCGAATCGAATGGCGCCAACTTGGCGGCGCGCAGCGGCGCAGCTCTGACGTTCAACTCACGATATTGAGATACAAAGACAAATGCCGCCTCATCATCCACGTTGGACAGAATTGCAGTTACGGCTCCTAAGCGGTCGGCTTGATGCTGCGTAACAAACTGTTCCCGCGCCGTGACTTCGCTTGAACTCATCCCAGGGCTGGTAATAGCGGTTTTCATGATGAAGGGCTCGCTCACCGCCATCGCGAGTCCCAACAATACCGCAGCCGCAGCCGGAACCTTGGCGCCCCAGGGCTTATCGGAAAGCTTTGCAACACCCGCAATCAGAATTGTGACCATCCAGAACATCACTTGAGGCGTGCCATACCGTCCGGTGCCGGCGGTATACATCGGGCACTCGACGCCACGCCCATATGCGGTGAGCACGCCGGTCGCGACGACGAACAATGCCACTGATATCAATGTCAGAAGCGCGGGTTGCCGCCGAAGTTGATTGGCGCGATACGCCTTCAAAATCAGGAACGAGAGAAGCGCGAGACCCGCATAGCCGATAACCGCGGCAATAAGAACCGTCGCATCGGACATCGCGCTCGAGCGGAAAATCAGGCGTTCGATCGGCACACCGAGATATACGCCGAAATAGGTGGCGATCGTGCCAATGCTGCTCAACGCGGAGGCGCCCACATGCGCATCGGAATAAACGGCCGCGCACAAACTCGGGGTTCGATAAGGAAGCATGCAAAGGAAATAACCGGCAGCCATTGCCGCTCCGCTCACGGCAGCCACCACAACATGGCGACGCGGAAGCGCTAGAAAATAAGCTAACGGCGCGAGAAGCACGCCGGTCAGCAAACCATTTGCCATTGAGAATGTCGCGACGAACCCAAGAATGACAGCCCAAACGAGCCCACGCTCCCGGCGGAACGCCAGAACGGCAAACGCCGCGGTAGCGGCGGCATAGACACCAATAATCTGAAGATCAAAGCCGGTAACAAAATTGGTGATTGGATACGCCCAAAACAGCGCGATAAAAACAAAACCGCAATATATAAACGACAAGCCGGCGCGCCAGGCTACCCAGGCCAACAGCACGGCATCAATAAATCCTATGGCTAGCGCTGCAAATAAATCAAAGATTTCCGATCCGGAAAATAAGGTCTTATCGATGAGATAGAACAAATGTGGAAAAAAAATCACGTGATTGGCGTGCGGCACAAATAACTTCGCAATGTGGTCAGCTGCTGTGAGAAAAGCCCATTCGTCCCATATCGGAATGGGCAAATAGGCGCGTATCGTCATGAGTAAGGTCAGCAGAATAACAACGGCTGCCAGCGTCCACCATGCATACATGGCAATCGTGACTATCGGCCTTTCGCGATCGACTGCTAGTAGTGCTCGCAGCTCTCCATTCGCCATCAGCCCCGCCCCCGTTCTTGAGTTCAGTACCGTAAAGTACAGTGTACCCTCGATTTCGCAACTTCAATTCGGACAGGGAGTCTGACAGATGGCAAAGCAGCGTCGGTTAAGTCTCAATCGATCGCAGATGAGCGTATCGGCGACGCCCCATCGTGGCGCGAGTTCTTGGTGCCGCGATGGCGATTTGTGTGCCGCGCAGTTAACCGGGTTCTCTCGACCAAAACGGTAATAGCTCGCCGGCGCGACGTCGGCGGAGGCTTGCACGGCAGACCGGCCGGCGGACCTGATAGACAAGACTTACGCCTTGCCAAGATCTCCACGGGCGCAACAGCCACAGAGGCTTTAGGAGCGAAACGGGTTCTAATGGCATGATCAAGAATCAAAATACACCATGGCTGAGCTACCAACCTGTCCCCTCAACCAGGACCGGCTCAGTTAAGCTATTGAAGAAACCTGGGAAATATGGGACAGGCGTTGCCGATGGCGATAGGCGACCGTAGCCCTTCTGAACCGTCCGCGGCGCGGCGAGATCGCCGCCTCGCCGTATATGCGTCGTTGCCACGCTTTGTGATCGGCTGAAGCGATATGAGTCAGGCCAATCACCATGCAGCCTTGTCGAAACGCGATATCTTCTGGGGACTTGCTGCCCAAGGTCTGAACATCGGGCTGATGGTGATCATGCTGCCCGTGATCCTGCGACACATGTCGCGTGCGGAAGTGGGCATTTGGTTGGTCTTCTTCGCTATTACAGGACTGGTTCAGTTGCTGGAACTGGGCTTCCAATACGTGCTGGCCCGTAGCTACTCCTATGTTTACGCCGGAGCGCAGGAACTGCTTCCCTCCGGCTTGCAAACTGGTACTGGGCCGCTCAACGAGAACCTCCTGGCCATATTGCTGACCGCGTCGCGCCGAATCTACCTAACCATTGCAATTCTCGCTGCGGCTGTGTTGTGGCTGGGCGGCACGACGTACCTATACTCTGTTTTGCCCGCCGGCTTGAGCGCCAGTACGGTTCTGTGGAGCTGGGCTGCCTTCTCCACGGGCTATGTCGTCAACTTCTATTACGGCTACCTCAATGCCTTGCTGCAGGGCCGTGGGGACATGCTGCAATCCAACAAGGTCGTCGTCGCCTCAAAGGGAACCCAGTTGGTGGTCAGCATAGTGCTGGTTGCCTTTTTTAACGCGGGCCTCGTCGGTCTGGGGCTGGCGTCGCTGCTGTCTATGTTGGTGAATCGATTCCTGGCATTTCACTTCGCCTATGCGCCGGCGAGAACGGAAATGAGGGTCCCGCCGGCGGCGCCGGACGCGGCTCGCAAGATGGTGAAGGTGCTCTGGCACAACGCCAGACGTTATGGCGAGTCGATGATCGGCGGATTTCTGATTGCACGGGCCAATGTCCTGATTGCGGCATCGCGCATCGGTGTGGTGGAAACCGCAGGCTACTCGTTGGCGCTACAAGTGCTCATCGTGATGCAGGTCGTGTCGATGTTGCCCTTCAATCTGTCATTGCCGCGGCTGAGCCATTTGCGGGCCGTTGGCGATGTGCCCACGACGTATCGCGTTTTCAGCTCCACTCTGGCGGCGGCGATCATGATATTCGGGTTTGCCGGACTGGGTCTGCTGTTGTTTGGCAATCCTTTGCTACGGCTTATCAAAAGCTCGACCACGCTTCCCGACACGGCCCTGCTGGCTACAATGATTGTCATCTTTTTCCTGGAACTCAATCACGGCATTTGCGCCAATTTGATCGCGGCGGGGAACGAGGTTCCATTTGGTCGCGCGGGATTGATAACGGGTGCCAGCAGTGCGGTCACAGGCTGGATTGTCACACCATATTTCGGGGTAGCCGGGCTGATTGCCGTCGTAGGCCTTTGTGAACTCGCTTATAACAATTGGAAGTGGCCGCTCCAGGCGGCTCGCCAGTTCAAGGTAAGTTTCATACAGGTGCTTAGCGATGGGTTCAAAATCTTATACGAAGCTAAGATCAAGCCGGCGCTTGGCCACTATAAACAATGATCATGCTCGAAACGACACCAATTCCAAGATCCAGGTACTGCCGGACCACTCGTAGCACGGATAGCGAAAGGAGGTTCAAGTGAAGGCCGAGATCGTAGAGCAGTTGAGCAAGGTATATTACGTCCAGTCCCGGCCGGATATCTCCAAACATATCCTGGCGGGCGACAATCGTGTTTTGGATGTGGGCTGCGCGGCTGGCTATTTCGGCGAGTACTTGAAACAACACGGACTCGCATCCCGGGTGGTGGGCATCGAATATGATCCCAAGGCGGCGGATGAAGCCAGAACGAAGCTCGACCAGGTTTATTGCGTCGATCTCAATCGGACGGCCGCGAAGGAAGCATTGGGAAATGACACGGCCTTCGAATACGTTATATGCGCGGATGTGTTGGAGCATCTTGTAGACCCGTGGCAGACGCTTAGCGATTTGACGGCGTATCTAGCAAAAGGAGGGACGGTGATCGCTTCGTTCCCCAATGTGCGTCATTGGTCGGTTTGGTTGCCGCTGATCTTGAAAGGAAAATGGGAATATCAAGACGTTGGGATACTGGATCGCACCCACCTTCGATTCTTCACCAAGGCGTCACTGCACGAGCTATTCGACAAGGCAGGTTTGGAGGTCATTTCGGTACACCCCACCGTTATGGGTCGACGGTGGAAATTGATCGATAAGCTGTTCCTGCATTCATTGGTCGGAATTTTTGCGTTTCAATGGGTTCTCCTGGGAAGGGCCAAGAGCGGTACGACATGAGAGCGAACGAAGCGTTTCTCCGTTCCAACCACTTCTCGCGCCGGCTTAGGTCGATCAAGAAAGGGGGCGTAGCGGGATGACAAGGTGGTTGCGCCGTTTTGCTCATGGCCTTATCCAATACCTGCTCTTGCTTATCGCAATCCTGCCTTCGCATCATTTGCGCCGTTGGTTGCTAAAGGCCGCGGGCCTGAAGATCGGAAAGCAAAGCGTCATTTACTCAGGCGCTGAAATCCGCGAGCCATGGCGCATCAAAATTGGGTCGTATGTCGCCGTGGGGAACGGTGCGGTGTTGGACGGTCGCGGCGGGCTGACGATCCACGACAGAGTGAATATGAGCTCCGAGGTCATGCTATGGACGATGCAGCACGACCATCGCGCGCGCGATTTCAAGGTCTACGCAAAACCGATCGTCCTGGAGGAATATGTCTGGCTGGGGCCTAGGGTGATCGTATTGCCCGGAGTAACGGTCGCAACGGGATGCGTCGTCGGCGCCGGAGCCGTAGTTACCCACAGCACGGAACCATTCGGGGTTTACGCCGGAATTCCCGCTAAGCGAATAGGAGAGCGCACGCACGATCTCGACTATACGCCAGGCAACCCCTACACCCCATTTATCTAAGTGTGCGTGATCGGAAGGACACGGATCAGGTGATCTTGCCGCGTCTGTGGGCACCGGTAACGAAGTCCCTGACGGCGAGGGCGACAACGCGGGCGTTGCCCCAATCTTGATGAACGCAATACCGCATAGCGACATAAAGAGTCTTAGTGACAATGAGCGGCAAGATTGCGGTGCGATATTTTTTGACGAACCGCAACAAATTGACGGACTGATAGTAGGTCGCGGTGGGGTCGGCCCTTCCGCCGGCCTTAGTACCGATCGATGCGCCTTCCTTATGGTACACAATGGCGTCCGGTGCCCAGACCATACGAAATCGTCCAGCGTTCCTGTATGCCCAGTCGAGTTCCTCAAAAAATAGGAAATAATCTTCCGACATTGGCCCGACAGTTTCCAGGAATTCCCTGGTGACGAACATGGAAGCGCCGATTATGTACGACGCCGCCGCCTCGACTGCCTTCGCGTTTGGAAGCGAAGCTTGTTCGGCCTTCCAGCCGATAATCCGACCTCTGCCGGTCAAGAGATCGAACTTTACGCCGACACCCTGCACCAATTCCGGGAAATCATAATAGAACAACGTTGCCCCGCAGATGCCGATACGTTTGTCCTCGCTGGACTTTCTGAGGAGGGCGCCCAGGGCCTGAGGGTGCACGACGGTGTCGTTATTCAAGAACCAAACATGCGTCATTCTCGAATCGGCGAGCGCATGGGCGGCCCCGATGTTGTTGGCGCCGGCAAACCCGCGATTGTCGCCGACGCGAATGACGGTGATAAGGTCATCATCGGACCGAAGCGGTTCGTTTTCGCCGATGACGGCGACAGCCGGGTTTTTTCTGACGGCGGCCGGCAGCAGCGGCCAGGGCGGACCGGTCATGTCCGGCGTCGAACGACCGCTGCCCCAATCGCAGATGCGTTCAATGGATCCGTCGCTCGACGCATTATCGCAAATGATGATCCTGTAACCGGTCCCTTCCAGGCGAAGCAGGGATTCGAGACACTCGATGGTGTCGCGGCAGCCGTTCCAGTTGACCAGGACGATGTAGACCACTTATGCGCTCAACTCCGCTGCGTAGCTGCAGGGACGGCCGGACGGACAATCAAAACAGGGGCTGATTGCGCGCGACGCGGTCCATATCCGCCGCGACCATAATCTCGGCCAAGCGCTCCATCGGCGTTTCGGCCTTCCAACCGATCTTTGCGGCCACTTTCCTCGGATCGCCGATCAGACGATCGACCTCGGCCGGCCGATAGAATTCGGGATTGATAGCAACGATCGTCTTTCCGGTCTTTCGATCGACGCCGCGCGTTTTCAATTCCGCGCCCTCCCACCGCAGATCGAAACCCGCGGCTGTGGCGGCAAATTCGGCGAACTGACGAATGGTCCAGCATTTTCCCGTCGCGAGGAGATAGTCGTCCGGGGTTTCTTGCTCGAGCATCATTGCAATCCCGCGCACATAATCGCCCGCAAAGCCCCAATCGCGCAGAGCCTCCAAATTGCCGAGCTCGACCTTGTCGAGTTTGCCGTGTTTGATCAGCGCGAAGGAGGACGTGATCTTTCGCGTCACGAATTCCAGGCCGCGGAGCGGCGATTCGTGATTGAAGAGAATGCCGGAACTGGCGTGCAATCCGTAAGCCTCCCGGTAGTTGACTGTGATCCAGTGTCCGTAGAGCTTGGCAACGGCATATGGGCTGCGCGGATGAAAAGGCGTCGTCTCCGTCTGTGGAACGGCCTGAACCTTGCCGAACATCTCGGACGTAGAAGCTTGGTAGAATCTGATCTCCGGGTCGATAAGTCGAATACATTCGAGAATCCGTGTCACGGCCGTCGCCCCGGATTCCGCCGTGTAAATGGGGAACTGAAACGAAGCGGCGACGAAGCTCTGAGCCGCAAGGTTGTAGATCCGCTTCGGCTTCACGGTGCGGATCGCTTCGAATATGTTGGAGAATTCCAATAGCTCGAAGTTAATCAGCTTGACCCGGTCGGTAATTCCCAGCTCGTCGAGCCGCCACAGATTGCGGCTCGCGTTCCGGCGGACCGCGCCATAGACCTCATGGCCTTGCTCAAGCAAATGCGCGGCCAAGTAAGCGCCATCCTGGCCGGTGATGCCGGTAATCAGTACACGCATCTGTCCCTCATCGAATTATTGCGATTGTGGTCTGAATTTGGCCAGCTTGTCGCATTTTTCCCTGAACAAATCCAATATATTCTAGTCCTTTAGGAGAGGCTGCGTTTCACCTTACACCGTCGGCCGTTCGGAAAAGCGCGGCCGGAGACGCAACCGCTGGCGCACGATAACGAAAAGAGCACGACGGTCGATTGAGCCCGACCGCGAATCGCAGCGTTGGCGGGGATCTCGATTCGGTGATATTAGAGCACACGTTCTGCACTTTCCGGGTGGGTCTGCCAGCGTATCAGGTCATAGCAGGGCAGTGTCCAAGATTTGGCAGCCCCGCACTCGGGAGCGCTCCGAATAGGTTGTTGCGGCGCTCGCCGTTCCAATCTGCCTGAGGCCGGTAAATGAAAATAGCGATTATCGATCCACTCGGCGGACATGGAGGACTTCATTATTACGTCGATGGCCTAGCGACCGGACTGCAGAAGGCCGGTGTCGAGACAACGGTTTTCACCACGGGGGAGACGGCTCCGAGTGGGCGGGAACCTTATCGCGTTATTATCGCATTCCAAGGCCTGTTCGGTAACGAACCTCGGGTCCTGCGCGGACTGCGCTTTCTGCGCGGAATGACCAAAGCGGTTTTCTCGGCGCGAAAAGAAGGATGCCAGATTGCGCATTTTCACAGCTTCCACGGAAATATGTTGGAACTGTTTGGCGTTGCTCTCGCACGGGCGTCGGGAATGCAAGTAGTCCTCACCTTACATGATATCGAGAGTCTTGTTCGTCCCGGCGCGGCGGTCGGCCGACGACTAATGCTCCAATTATCAGCGGCCATCATTGTCCATAATGCATTTTCCCGCGATCAGTTGGCGCTCGTCGTGCGCAGCTACAACACACGCAATGCCGTCTTTGTAATTCCGTCGGGCCACTATGTCGCCCAGTTTTCCGACGTCCCCGATCGTTGCAAGGCCCGGGCAAAACTAGGTCTTCCGCACGACAAGACAATCTTTCTGTTTTTTGGCAATCCACGACTGGAAAAAGGTCTTGATCTGCTTCTGCGAGCCATGAATGTATTCAGCAACGAAAGCCGGGTAACGCTACTGGTTGCCGGGAAGATGAAACCGGAACAGCAGGTACTTTATCACAAGATCATCGACGAAGAGGGCATTAGCTCAAGATTGCGGATTGATGCAGGACACGTGTCCGACGAAGATATCAAGTCCTATTACGCTGCGGCCGATCTAGTTGTCGTTCCATATCGGCGCGTCTACGACAGCGCCGTTACAGTGATGGCAATGAGCTTCGGCAGGGCGGTACTCGTCAGCAACCTCCCGCCCTTGGTCGAAGTGACTGCAAACGGTGCGTACGGTTTGCTCTTTGCAAGCGAAGACACGGACGATCTGAGCCGAGCGTTAAGGCAGGCGTTTGATGGTCGAGAAGCGCTGGACCAAATTGGCGCGCGCGCCAAAGATCGCGTTGTCACGGAAAGAAGTTGGGACAGGATTGGCGCCCAAACTGCGATGGTCTATAAGCGGATCAGTGAACCGCATTCGGAACAGGATTGATCGGTTGTCGGACGAATACACGACCACAGTCGGCAGACCGACCTATTGGAGGGTTATTTTCTATCAAGCGTTTATTGTCATCTATATACTCTCGTGCACCTGGCTTTATTCTCTCGTCGGTATGTTTCTGTCGCCAGTTTTGGCCACAGCGATATTCATACCAATCGTCTATTTTTTGTTCGTAAGCGTCGCCGAAATGAACCTAGTTCCTCTCTCCGTTTTCACTGCGATAAGTTTATTTTTTATTTGGCAGATCATACAATTTTCTCGGGTGTCTGGTTTTGCACCGAATTACACCTCGTTCGTTCACTTATATGGACCATTGAGTTTCATAATTGCGTGGTATTTTGTCGGAACCCCTAAGATCGAAAAGATTCTGGAGTTCCTATTCTTCATTTGTCTGGCCTATATGTTTGTGTACTGCATTTTGGTTATGGTTTCTATGTTCACGGATATCCGCGCTTTTATTTCTTTGGACGCCAGTTATCTTCTATTGCGCAGTGATCCGGTACGGGGCCTCCGGGTTTCCTTTGCCGCTCTGCCGGCCACATATGCGCTTTTTTACAGCGTTATGAGTCTTGCAAGAAAAAAGAGACCGCTTGATCTGGCGATGATGTTGGTCGTGGTCCTCGCGATAGTTTTTGCCGTGCCACGCGTCACGGCCGCCGTTCTCATTCTGATATTGGCATTTCGAGCGATCAGCGGGTCGAGGCGCATACTTGCCTGGGTATGTGCCGGCATCTTCTTCGCAATGACGGCCTTTCTATTCACGGGGTTCCTTGATCCGGCCTGGAATCCTTACGAGGCGGTCAATTTTGATCAGACGGCATCCGTACGAGCCAACTCCTTCAATCTGGTGCGTGTATTTCTCGTCAATCATCCTTTCTGGGGCGTGGGGTACGAAGGCAAAGCACAGAACATATACGATTTGACGAATGCTTCCTGGTTTAACATGGGAGATCTGGGACCGGTCGGCATTTACTTCGGATTTGGCATCATCGGTGTTCTTTTGTTTTCGATTTCGGTGGTGATTGCGTGCTTTACAAATTCACGTGCCCGTGAGGAGCAGCAAAAGAGCGTTGGGCACGAGGCGTTGTTCTTGACAGGATGTTTTTTGGCCGCCGTGTCATTCGAGACGCCGACGATGTGGGACGGCGACGGCGGGCTCTTCTTCGGCATTATTCTGGCACAGTTCCTGAAAGAAAAGACGGATTCCTACAGCGAAAGGCGGCGGCTGCGTGCGAAGGAGGACGCCATGGAGTTTCCTGGCGCCGGAGAGGCCAACCTGGGTGCTGAATGATCTGATGCTCTGCGGTGACGTGGTCGGCTTGGTGTTGTCTTCACCGAGCTATTGCTTGTGATGAACTGCCATGCGGTCGATCGCGTCTTTCCGCGAGCCTTCGTCAAGAAAAACAGCAATGTGCAGAATTTTGGCGTGACTTTGTTGGGCGAAGGAGCTCGATCATATAGCAGAGATCGAGCCGCCGCCGCTCGGAAAGATTAATCGATCGTCGGCCCGCAGTCGATTGCGGCCGCAGACCTACGTGTTGTCCGCGAGTCCGGTGCGCTGCTCTTCGTACCGCATTGCGTCAGCCGTCGCGATTGGAATGTTCTTTTCGCGCTGGCTCCGGAACCGGCTGATGGCACTGCGTACTATTTTCGATCTTGTTTCGAGACCAACAAGAGTACCCCAAACGAAGGCCGATAAGAACAAGATCCCAATCAACATCCTGCCGGGCGACATGGGCGACGTGGGCGTCGGCGAGGCATGGGGCGTATCGACCAGGGTGGACGCGTAGCGCTGATCGGCCTTGATCATCATTTTCATCTCTTCCTGCCCGGAGAGTGTCGTGATCAGGGCTTCTCTCTGCTCCGTCTGCGTGACGGAGGGCAGTTCCGCCTGCAAAAAAGAAATCCTGGCTAGAACGTCTCTAGCCTGTTCTTCGCGTATGATTTCGTCCGCCCGGTGCAGTATCGTGTTCAGAATTGCTTCGGCTTCTTGGGGGCTGGTAAAGCTGAATGCTACAATCATATACGCCGACCCGGCGCTAAAAACCGAGGACCGCCTGGTAGTGACTTCCGACACGCCGAAGTGGTTTTCGAGATACGTCTTCAGATCGTCGCTGTCGGCATGATCCTTTACAGGGCGGTGCAGCAGGCGTTTGGCCGCGCCGAGAAGGTTGTGTAGTACGCCCGGAGGGCGCCACCTGTTGTTTGTCGCATCCCACTCGTCGGGAAAAATCTTGGGAAGAAGATTGTCCTTCTCAACGAGGGCAGTGGCGAGCCGATTGGACTGCAGAAGCTGGAGGTATTCCTGGAACGGATCGTTCGCCGCGCCGGCTCCGGTTTGTCCGCCTAGCAACCGCCTCGCGATACCGCTGGTGCTCCCGTCGCCACCCGTCAAACCTGAGAGCAGGGAACTCATCGGCGAGGGGTTGGGAGGGCCGATGATCGCAACGGCCGTATACACGGGTTTTATGGCCGCGTACGCGAGCAAGCCCACCGCGCCGAGGATGACCAAGATGACGAAATAGAGGCGGTAGTAGTCGCAAAGTTGCGAGAAGAACTTGCGCATTGTCCTCCAGTCAAACTCTGAAGGCTGCCGCTGGTCGGTCATTTCAAGGGTCTTTTTCAGCTTTGCCATGAATCCTTCCGCGACTGGTCCTACCTGGGTCCTGCCGTCTCGATGTTACAGCAATTAGGCGGCCTTCCTACGATATCGGGCAGGTGTCGGGAAATTCAATCGCCGTCGGCCGCACTGCGTACTTAGCAACTCTCGAGCATACAGCCACCAAATTGGAGGCAGCCTCCAGGTCGCGCCTCTCCCTTGCTCCTCGGCGTGGATTTTGGTGTCGATCTTTGAACGGCGACGCAAGACATTTGCGCGCAATAATATAACCAAGACCAAAATGTGTCAACGAAACAGCCCTAGCGACCAGCATTTCTCTTGAATACTGATAGGGGCTGGCAACGAACGCCCGCATCGCATCGGCGTCTGTAATCCGCCAGGATTCAATGAACTGAGAGTTACGCCTCCAGCGCTAATCGACCGCGGCAATTTGGGCGAGGTAATGACCGTAACCGCTCTTTTCCAACTCGACCGCCAGCTTTCGCAGTTGGCCGCGGTCGATGAAGCCCATGCGATAGGCGATTTCTTCGGGGCAGCCGATCTTCAGTCCCTGGCGCTCTTCGATCGTGCGCACGAAATCGCCCGCTTGCATCAAGGTTGCATGAGTGCCGGTGTCGAGCCAGGCGATGCCACGCCCCATCAATTCGACAACCAACTCGCCGGCCTCCAGATAAATCCTGTTGAGGTCGGTTATCTCAAGTTCGCCGCGGCCCGACGGTTTGATCCGGCGGGCGAACTCCGCGGCCCGCCCGTCGTAGAAGTAGAGGCCGGTCACCGCGAAGTTGGACTTCGGCTTGGCGGGCTTTTCTTCGATCGAGATCGCGTTTCCGGATTTGTCGAATTCGACCACGCCGTAACGCTCCGGGTCGCTCACCCGATAGCCGAATACCGTGGCGCCGGATTTCCGCGCCGCCGCGCGGGTCAAACTCTCCGTCAAGCCGTGGCCGAAGAAGATATTGTCGCCCAAGATCAGGGCGCTGGGTTGATTGCCGACATAGTCCGCACCAAGAATATAGGCCTGCGCCAGCCCTCCGGGGTTAGGCTGCACCATATAGGACAGCGACAGGCCCCATTTTCCTCCCGTCCCCAATAGGCGCTGGAAAGCGGACTGGTCCTCCGGCGTGGTGATGATGAGAATTTCCCGGATCCCGCCCAGCATAAGCGTCGAGAGCGGATAATAGATCATCGGCTTGTCGTAGACAGGCAGCAGCTGCTTGCAGGTGGCGATCGTCAGCGGATAGAGCCGCGTTCCCGCTCCCCCGGCCAAAATAATCCCTTTCATATCACCCTCTTCGCGCCTTGTGGCTTCAATTCCTCAAGCACGCTTTTCAGCGCGCTCTGCCACGGCACCGTCGCAATGCCATAGGAGCGGCCGATCTTGCCACAGTCCAGGCAGGAATTCTTCGGGCGCGCCGCCGGGGTCGGGTAATCGGCCGTCGCAATCGGCACAACGCGCGCCTTGATCCCGGCCCAATCGGCGGATTGTTCAAAGATCGCTTCGGCGAAGCGGCGCCACGTTGTCACACCGCCCCCGGTGTAGTGGAAAACACCGTAATGATCTTCATTCGCGCCGAGATGGAGGCGCTTTGCGACCGTCAGGATGGCCTGCGCCAAATCGGCGGCCGAAGTCGGCGCACCCGTTTGGTCGTCGACCACGTTGAGAACGTCGCGTTCGGCGCCCAGCCGCAACATGGTCTTCACGAAGTTCGCGCCGTACACGCTGTAGACCCAGGATGTCCTGATGATGACGTGCGCCTTGAGAACGTCCCGAATGGCTTGCTCGCCCGCCAGCTTGGTCCGCCCGTAGGCGCTCAGCGGATTCGTCCGGTCGGATTCCACGTAGGGCACGGTCTTGGTTCCGTCGAACACATAGTCCGTCGAAACATGGACCAGCGGCAGGCCGCGCGCGGCGCAGGCCTTGGCGAGCGAGCCAACCGTGTCGGCGTTAATCGTCTTGGCGAGCGCCTCTTCGCTCTCCGCCTTGTCGACCGCGGTGTAGGCAGCCGCGTTGACAACCACATCGATGTCCTTGGCGCGTTCAACGGCCCGCACGACATCGTCCGGGCGCGTGAAATCGGCTTCCTCGAGCGTCACAAGCTCGAGATCGACGCCGTTCGACTCGGCCGCTCGGATCAGTTCCAGACCGAGTTGACCGATGGTGCCGAATTGAAGAATGCGCGGCCGCGAATTCTTACTCATGTTGTTGTCGCCTGTTCCGGGTAGCGGAAGGGGCTGGCGATGTCGGCCAGCAGCGGCAGCACGCGATCCTTCTCGGAAATCTGCGCTCCCGCGAAGCCGGGCCAGGCGATGCCCAACGCGGGATCGTTCCAGCGAATACCCTTGTCGGACTGCGGCGCGTAGAGCGAAGTGACCTTGTAGATAATCTCGGTGTTCGGCTCCAGCGTGCAGAAGCCGTGCGCAAATCCCGCCGGCACGAGAAGCTGCTTCCAGTTTTCCGCATCCAACTCCACCGCCACGTGCCGGCCGAAGGTCGGCGAGCCCGTGCGGATGTCGACGGCGACGTCGAGGATTCGCCCCTTGACGACGCGCACGAGCTTTTCCTGGGCGTGCGGCGGAATCTGGAAATGGAGACCGCGAATTGTGCCGGGCTCCGCGGACATCGAATGATTGTCCTGCACGAAGGTCAGATCGATCCCGGCGTCGGCGAAATTTCGCGCGTTATAGGTTTCGGAGAAGAAGCCTCGGGCGTCCTTGAAGCGCGCCGGTGCGATCAGCAACGGGCCGTTTACGGCGAAGGTTTCGATTTGCAAGGGCATGTGTTCAGTTCTGCGTAGCGTGGGCCGGCTTGGCGGCAAGCCCCAAACGTGTGCTTTCGAAACCGCGATCGCGGATCGCCTGCCACCAGGCTCTGTTCTCGAGATACCATGCCACGGTTCTGCGGATTCCGTCCTGCACGCCGGTTTGCGGGCGCCAGCCCAGTTCGCGTTCGATCTTGGAAGCGTCGATGGCATAGCGCTGGTCGTGGCCGGGACGGTCCGTGACGAAGGTAATCAGCTTCTCGTGCGGCCGGTGTGGACTCTGGGGCAGCAGATCGTCCATCGTGCGGCAAATCAGCCGGACAAGGTCGATGTTGGTGAGTTCGTTGCGGCCACCAACATTGTAGGATTCGCCGATTTTGCCGCGCTCCACAATGGTCATCAGCGCGCTGGCGTGATCGTCAACGTACAGCCAATCGCGGATGTTGGCGCCTGTGCCGTAGACCGGGATCGGCTTGCCCTCAAGCGCGGCGATGACCACCACGGGAATGAGCTTTTCCGGGAATTGATAGGGGCCGTAATTGTTGGAGCAATTGCTGATCACCACGGGCAGGCCGAAGGTGCGGTGCCAAGCGCGCACCAGCATGTCCGACGAGGCCTTGCTCGCGGAATAAGGCGAATTCGGTGCGTAGGGCGTCTTCTCCGTGAATGCTCCGCCGTCATCGAGCGAACCGAAGACTTCGTCCGTCGAGATATGATGAAACCGGAAACGCGCCTTGCGCGCCGCCGGCAGCTTTTCGCAATGGCGCCTGGCCGCCTCCAGCAGCGTGTAGGTGCCGACGATGTTGGTTTCGATGAATGCAGCCGGGCCGTCGATCGAGCGATCCACGTGCGACTCCGCCGCAAAGTGCATCACGGCTTCCGGGTCGAATTGCTCGAAGATCGCGCTGACGGCCGCGTCGTCGCAGATGTCGGCCTTCACGAAACTGTAGGATCGATTGGGAAGTACTTCGTCCAAGCTCGCCAGATTGGCCGCATAGGTCAGCTTGTCCAGATTGAGGACGACATGGTCGGAATTTGTTAAGACACGGCGTATGACCGCGGAGCCTATGAACCCCGCGCCGCCCGTGATCAAAAGACGCATTCTGCAAGCCCCGACGTTGACCCAGAAGACGATGTTAGACCAACGGATTGACTTATTCCAATGCGGCTCCACGTGGAATGGCCGCCGAGGCTGGGGCGCGCCATTGGCACTTTACGGCCCCCACTGCGGTTAGTACTACGTGCTTGAGTGCCCTTCATGTTTGGAGAGGTGCGGTTAACGGTCGTCTTAAGGTTTGCTGTCATGACAACAGTTTCGGCAGCCGACGGTGAGAAAAGGCCGGCCCGTGTCGGAATCGTCGGTTCGCGGGGAATCCCAAACCGCTATGGCGGCTTCGAACGGTTCGTCGAGCTGTTGGTAGCTCATCCGTCATGGAACGACCGGCGATTCCGCTTTGTGGTCTATGGGGAAACCCCGCCGGCGGACTTCAACGCAGTGACCACGACGCGCCAAATAGGCGTGCGCAAGTCCGAAAAGGGGCTGCAGTATTACGCGCGTGGCGCGTATCTGGCGTCGCGCGAATGCGACATCGTCATTTCGCTGGGGGCGGGGATTTCGATTTTCTCGGTCATTCCGTTTGTCATGGGCAAGCGGCTGATCGTCAATCCCGACGGCGCGGAGTGGAAAAGAACGAAATGGTCTCCGCTAGGACGCCTCGCCATCCGCTCGATGTACTATCCGGCGCTCTTTTTCGCGGATCGCATCGTGATCGACGCCGAGGCGCTAAGGACCGATTTTCCCAGTATGTTCCGGCATAAGATGACGTACATCGCCTATCAGCAAGTGCAGGCCCCAATGGTCACCGACGATGAGACGGCCCTTTCAGGCCTCGGCATCGAGGCACCGTTCATGCTGGTCATTGCGCGGCTCGAGCCGGAAAACAACATCGAGATGATCGTCGATGGCTATCTGCGGGCGGCGCCAGGTCTGCCTCTGATCGTCGTCGGGGCAACCACCACACCGTTTTTCCGCGACCACCTCGAACCCAAGCAGGCCCATAATGTGCGTTTTGTCGGCGCCATCTACGATCAGTCCGTCTTGAACGCCCTTCGCGCGCGCTGTTCGGCTTATATCCACGGCCATTCGGTCGGCGGCACCAATCCTTCGCTGCTTGAAGCGCTCGCGGGCGTGAAGGGGCGCTTGTTCTGTCACGACAACAAGTACAATCGTGAAGTCGCGGGCGAACGGGCGCAATATTTCGCCGACGAGAAACAGCTCAGCGCACTGGTGGCCGCGACGCCGGCGGGCGCACCCGATGCCGCCGCCCAGGCCGTCGTGTTCGACGACGAGCGTTATCGTCCCTCGCACATTGCCGAACAATATCGTGAAATATTTGCGAGCTTGAGCCCCGGCGCGCGATAGCGCCGGATCCAATTGTCTCAAGGCGCCACGGGGACAGCAGCTATCGGCATAGTCTTCGCGTTCTCAAGCAGCATCTTCATCGGGCCGATGTGTTCAAACTCTTCGAGGGTCCGCGCGAGCTTGGCGGGAATTCCCCGGTTGCCGACAACGTGCCATTGCAGCTGGCGTGCCCAGCTAAGCGCTCTGCGCGGCAGCGGCGCGCCCTCGAGTTCGCTCCACGTGACCCAGAACGACTGGTCGTCGACGAATTCGTAGGGGTGGAGATACATCGCGGGCATGAAACTGTTGCGATACGCCTTTTTCAGCGTGGCGATCGTCCATTCGATGGGAAACAGCTTCATGTAACTTCCGCCAGAGCGGACCTTCAGCCTTCCGCCGAACCGGTGATCCATCGCCACGGGAAATAGGCGCATCTTGCCGTCGAGCGTGATGTCGTTCCATTCGCCGCTGAATTCGGAAAACGCGGTCTCGATGGCCAGGCTGCTGTCGTAGGAAAAGCGTTTCGCAATCTCGCGATAATGGGCGACCATATCGCGCGTGATGCTCAGGTTGGGCGCACGGAATCCCAAAATCTCCTGCCGCGATGCCGCGGAAAGCGCATCGATCGCCTGGTCCAGCCTTTGGCCGAAGAGCACGGGATCTTCCCTGCCGACATTGTCGTGGAAGTAATAGTGGCAGCCGATCTCGTGCCCATCGGAAGCGATGGCGCCGATCAAATCGGGAAAATGGTGCGCCAAAACGCCGGTCGTGAAAAACGTCATGCGCCGCCCGCCTAGACGCGACTGGCAAAACGCTTCGATCTTGCGATAGGCCGACCAAAGAGCTTCCGTGCGGACGCGATAGTCCTGCGCCCCGGCGACATATCGCCTGTAGTCTTGCGAGAAATCCTCCAGATCGATCGAGATCGTAACCGGTAATTTCGTCATGGAGGCGTTCTCGAGTTAACCTTATCCGGTTCGCGGCTTATTCGGCAAAGCCCGGTCGCGGCGGAAGCTATCGCAACGGAGCAGTCCTTTCCAGCCGTCATCGCGCGGGCTGCTTGTGCGCCGTTCGCCAAAGCGCATCTCCAATGACGATTTTAAACGACCCTAAGCAGCCCGGGGCGACAAGGGCGAAATCGAGCTCCCATCCAAAATGTTGAGCGCGGCGAAATAGCCCGCCGAATTGAATCTCGCGGCCAACTCCGTTACGTTTCGCGTTGCTATTTTTGCCCACCGGACCATTTCCAAACTGCGGACTTCCTACCGGAAAACTTCCCTTCGCGAATTTGTCTGAGGAGCTAGTTGTATGCATCAAATCAACCGTTCTATTCGCATTGCCGGGACCGGTTCATTTGTTCCTCCCAGAATAGTGCCCAATTCCGAGTTGGTCGGACGCGTGGGTTCTTCGGAAGCTTGGGTGCTGGATAATCTTGGAATTCGCGAACGGCGCGTCGTGGCCGAAGGCGTTTTGACCTCCGATCTGGCGACCGCGGCGGCGCAAAACGCCCTGAAGAGCGCCGGGCTCAGGCCCAACGATGTCGACGTCATCATCGTGGCGACGGCGACGCCGGATCGCAGCGCGCCGTCCACCGCGTGCATCGTGCAGCACAAACTGGGCATCACGAACCAATGCCCCGCGTTCGACCTCAGCGCGGTCTGTTCGGGGTTTCTTTATGGAATGTCGGTCGGAAGCCAATTCATCCAGAGCGGCGTCTACAAGAATGTTCTGGTCATCGGAGCCGACACGTTCTCCACGATCACCGACTGGAACCGCCGCGATTGCGTTTTTTTCGGCGACGGCGCGGGCGCCGCGATTCTTCAGCGTACGGAGGACTCCGACGGTTTCTTCTGTTTCGAGCTGTTCGCGGACGGCAGCGGACAGGACCATTTCACGGTCTTTCCCGGCGACGATTATTTCACGATGAACGGCAAAGCCGTCTACTCGACGGGAACGACCGTCCTTCCGGCGACGATCCTCGACCTTCTTCGCCGTCACGATCTTTCACCCAAGGATATAGACATCCTCATCCCGCATCAGCCCTCGGTTCGCGTGCTGACGAAAACCGCGGAAATTCTCGGCATCCCGGTCGAGAAGGTGGCCATGAATATGGACCGCTTCGCCAACACCGCCGGCGCCACGGTGCCGCTGCTGCTGGACGAGACTGTTCGCGCCGGACGCATTGCCGATGGCGATTTGGTTGCTTTCGCCGCGGTCGGATCGGGGTGGACTTGGGGTGCGGCCCTGTATAAGTGGAGAAGTTAGGCGGGCTGACCGATCCGCTCTGGATGGAGGGCTCTATGACGGCGGAATTGCCGGGCTGTGTCGTCGTTACGGGCTCGAACGGCGGGCTCGGTTCGGCGCTGGTCGCTGGTCTCCTCGAACGCGGCGTTCGCAACATCGCCTGCCATTACAGAAGCAATTCGTCTTCGATTTCGAAGGTCCTGCTCGATCACGAATGTGATCCCGCGGCCCACATGTTCCACGCCGAATTGACCTCCGAAGACGACGTCCGCTCGATGCGCGAGCGCGTCGTGGAGCGTTTTGGCGCGGTGTGGGGCGTGGTCAATCTCGCCGGCGCGTCGAGCAATGCGGTGTCGTGGAAAATGTCGCTGGCGGATTTCAACCGCATATTGAATTCCAATCTCGGCAGCACCTTTTTGACGACGCGGGAGTTTCTGCCCGCCATGCGCGAGCGCGGAATGGGCCGCATCGTCAATGTCTCGAGCATCCTTGCGCATATGGGCGTCGCCGGTGCGTCCCACTATTGCGCCGCAAAGGCCGCCATCGAGAGCTTCACGCGCGCCGTCGCCCAGGAAGTCGCTCCGAAAGGCGTGACGGCGAATTGCATCGCGCTAGGCTATTTCGACAAGGGCATCATCTCCGAAGTGCCGGCCAATCTTCTGGAAGAGATCAAGGCGAAGATCCCGCAAAGGCGCTTAGGGAAGGCGGAGGAAATCGCCCCGCTGGTTTCCTATCTGTTGAGCCCGGATTCGCAGTACATGACGGGTCAGGTTCTCCATCTGAATGGAGGCCAGTACGCATGACGCTGTTCTTTGCGCCGTTTCGGCGCGACGCGGAGCTGGACGAACAGCGAGTTCTTTTTTCGGAGTGCTTTCCCGAGAACGACGGGCTTCCGCCGGAAACCAAAGCGTTCTACCTGCGGAAGTTCGACGCCTTTCCGGCCGAACCTAAATCGTTCGAATATATTGCGCGCGACGAGAACGGGATGGCGGGTTACTACGCGGCGATCCCATATTCCTATCGCATCGACGGCGAGGTTCTGCGTTGCGGCATGGTCTGCGATGTCATGACCGCGCCCAGGATGCGCGGGCAGGGCGTCTTCACCAAGCTCGGCTCTTACTCTCTCGGCGAATTGGAAAAAGCCGGCATCGATTTCGTCACCGGCTACCCCAGGCGCGCCAGCGTGATACCCGGCCACCTCAAGGTGGGCTGGAAAATTGCTTTTCAGTTGCCGCTCTACATCATGCCGCTGAAGACCAATGCGATGCTGAGGTCGCGCAAGGTCGGATTTCTCGCGCCGCTCGCGAATGCGGCGTTGGCGCTAATGAACGCGGGGCGCTCCCTTCTCGAGCCTCGCGACAAAGCCATCCGCTCGCGCGTCTGGAACTGGCGGAAGTTTCTGTCTCAGGGCGACTATGACGGTTTTCTGTCGCGCTGGCGCGAAGGGCGCCGCTATACGCTGAACAAGGACCGGGATTATTTGCAGTGGCGTTTGTCGATCCAGGGCGCCGATTACCACATCGTGACCGCGACCAAAGGGTCCGAGCTGGTCGGCGTTTCGATTTTGCGCGCCTGCGATCCGGAGGGCGTGCCCTCTCTCGGCATCTTGGACTCGATGTGCATCGGCGACGATCCGCGCATCTTGGCCGCGATGGCTTTGGAATGGCGAAAGCTGGCCGCTCGAACCGGCGGTGAAGCGCTTCTTATGATGATGAGCGAATTGCGCGCACACGAGCGGCGATTGTGGAGGCACGGGTTTCTGAAGAGCCCGATCATCTTTTCGCTTATCATCAAGTGCCTCAGCCGGCGCGCGAGCGAGCTGGTCCTGCCGGACCCGGCATGTTGGGACCTGATGTGGATCGACTCCGACGATCTTTGACCGAGGGCCGCAGTCAGCAGACCCATTCTGCGGTAGGCGAAATCGGAAGTTCCCCATCCGTTCTCGGGCCTTGGATGCGCCCTTTGAAGACAGGCCCGCGGCCCCGACGCAATCCGATGCCGCCTATGAATCATCGACGCATAACCCTCGATCAACCTCCGAAGCGCCTCGCGGGCGGGCGTAACAATTAAGTTGTTTTGGGAGGGTGATTGGTGTTCTGCTTTGCGCCTCGTACAACAGTCGTGCTAAGCAGCCACGCCTTTGATTTTCTTTGCTGTTTATCCAGGGGGGCACCTTCAAATGGCTCTTGACGCAGCACCGCAGCGCACGATGTCCTGGACGGCCACAGTTGGCCGCATCGCGGCGGTCGGATCGCTGTTTGCGGTCCTGGCTGGCGCGACCTCGGACCGCGTCGGTGCGCAGCAAATCCCTGGCATCTCGGCTGACCAACTCCAGCAACTTCAGAATATGCAGGGATCGCAAGGCCGGGCCGCCGTGCCCAGTGTGACGTCGCAGACCACCATCCTTGAACCTAATACCGCGCAGAATCCGGAGCTTCCGACGTCGCGTCTGGAACAGATTCTGTCGCAGCGCGCGGGTGTGAGGCTGAAGCAGTTCGGCTACGACCAGTTGGGGGTCGGCCGCGCGGTCGCAATTCCTCAAGTCGGCGCGGTGCAGGATGATTATGTGCTCGGCCCCGGCGACGAGATCGTCGTTTCCTTGCGCGGACAAGAAAATGCCGAATACCGCGTCATGGTGGACCGCGACGGCCGTGTCGCTCTGCCGCGAATGAGCCCGATCTCCGCCAGCGGACGCATATTCGGGGATTTCCGCTCCGACATGACCAATGCCATCCACCGGGCCTATGTGGCGACGGAAGGATATGTGACGATAGGCCGGTTGCGTCAGATCAGTGTTTTGGTTTCGGGCGAAGTAAACAGCCCCGGCGTGCGCATTCTCAGCGGTCTTTCCACGCCCGTCGATGCGATCCTGGTTTCGGGTGGCGTGAAGAAATCCGGTAGCCTGCGCAATCTGCACATCCTGCGCGGCGGACGGCAAATTACCGTCGATCTCTACAGCGTGCTGACCGGGCAGGCGCGCGCAAGCGATGTCGCGCTGGCGGATGGCGACCGGCTCGTGGTGCCGCCGCTGGGGACGGTCGCCGCGGCGGTCGGTTGGGTGCGCCGGCCTCGCATCTACGAAATTGCGAACGGGCGTTCGTCGATCAGCGTGCGCGATCTGCTCGCGCTGGCCGGCGGGCTGGAAGTGCGCGGGAAGTATCGGCTTTCAGTCCTGCGCACGACGCAGGACGGTCGCAACCAGATGACGGAACTCGCAGGCCAGACAGGCTCGGTCGGGGATAGCGAGATTCTCTTCGCGCAGCCTTCCGCAAGCCAGACGACGAGCATGGCGACGTTGTCCGGCAGCTCGGCGCTGGCCGGGCAATATTCGGTCACGAATACCAAACTTTCCACAATTCTGAAGTCGCCCGGCGCGCTGGGCGACAATCCGTACACCTTGTTCGGCATCATTTCGCGGCGCGATCCCACAACGCTGATGCGCACGCTGGTCGCGTTCACGCCGGTGGCGGTGCTCAAGAACTCCGAAGATATGGATGTCCAGAGCGACGACGTCGTGCGGGTGCTCTCCGCCAAGGAAGCGCTGCTGTTGTTCCGTACGGTTCAGCGCTACGACAGCCTGCAAAAAACCTCCGACGAGGCCCTTCGCAATCCTCAGTGGCAAAACGATCAGAATAACGGGCCGCGATACGGGACGCAAAACGGGACCGCGCCGCAGACACAGCAATACGGAAATGCCCAGACCTCGGGCACAAACCCTTATATGGGCCAGAACGGGAAGGACAGCGGCAACTCGCCCAGTCTCGAATTGCAGGCGCAAACCGTTGGCGGTGACTTGGCGGCGCGGCAATCGCTGCAGCAAGCGGAAGGGGGCGACGTTGGTCCAGGCGCTGCCCAGAATCCTAATTCGCAGCAACCCAATTTTCAGACGGCGCCGCAGATGCCCAACCAGATGCAGCAGTCTCCATATCAGTCTCAACCGCTATATTCACCGCAGTCTTCCGATCAAAGCCAGTTTCCATCGCAATCGCAATTTCCGCCTGAAGCCGATTCGACCTATCAGCAGGCGTATCCGTATCAGTCCCAGTATCCGTACGGTCCACAGCAGCAAAATCAGCTTCGCCAGCAGCCTTATGCAGCCAATCTTGAAGATGAGCCGGTCGTGGCGGGACAGGCGCCGAGCAACCGCGAAATCACGCGCCTTAGCCAACTGGCCACTCAATTGCACATTGATCCGCTGGTTCTGGTCAATTTCCTTCAGGACCATTCGGTGAGCGTGGATGGTGCCGTGCGCGGTGGAGGCCTTTATTTTGTCGGACCGGACGCCAGCCTTCAATCACTGCTGATGGCGGCAGGCGGGCTCGAGACATGGGCGGATAAGAGCGCCATCGAGGTGATTTCGACGAGCGTCGATGCGAATACCGGCGCCGCGCAGACCGGGCGCAAGACCGTCTCGCTGGCCGACGCGGCCGGCGCGGATTACCTCGTATCCCCGCACGACGGCGTGCGCGTCAACAGAGTATTCACCGATGTCGACGTCGGCTCGGTGACAGTGCAGGGCCAGGTTCGCCATATCGGGACCTATCAGATCGTCCGCGGCGAGCATCTCTCCGATCTTCTGTTGCGGGCGGGAGGACTGACCGACAGCGCCTATCCCTATGGCACGCTATTCTTGCGCCGCTCGGTGGCGGAGCGCGAACAGGATGCGTTCCGGCGCGAAGCCAGCGAAATCGAAGATCAGCTTCTGCTTGCCATGAGCCGGCGCGATCCGACCTCAAAGCTTTCGCCGGATGCGTTCATGGCCATGCAGAGCTATGTCAGCGAGTTGCGGAACCAGAGGGCGTTGGGGCGCGTTACGATCGTGGCCGATCCAACGCTGCTTGCTGCACACCCCGGCATGGATCCTCTGCTCGAACCGGGCGACGTCGTCTATGTCCCGCAGCGCCCCTATGCGGTGTCGGTCCTCGGACAAGTCCTGCAGCCTGGAAGCGTTCCGTTCCGTCAGAACATGTCGGCGTCCGATTATCTCGAACAGGCGGGAGGAGTTTCGCAGTTCGCCGACAAGTCGGAAATCTTCCTGGTTCTGCCGGACGGTTCGGCGCGCCGGGTGGAAACGTCGTGGCTCGATTTCGGCGGCGACGAAATTCCGCCGGGCAGCACGATCTTCGTGGCGCGCGATATTTCCGGCATCGATCTGCACCAGATCATCGTCGACACGACCCAGATCTTCGCCCAACTGGCGACCTCCGCGGCCGCTCTGGCGGTGCTGTCCAAGCAATAGGGCCGCCATCTTCCGAAGAATCGGCGCGAACGCCGGCGACTCGATGCGAATCGGCCATGAACGAGGCTCCAATCTGTGTCCGAATTCGGCACAGGGCCGAGATTGAGATCACGGCGCGGCTTGCAAGATCGTGTCGTTCCGCGGCAATCCGGCGCGCATCAATTTCATATTTTTCTTAGTGGAAGAAAAGAACGGCGGAGTGCACCCGAGGGTTCGCGTCGGATCTTCACCTGCGTACCCCCCGTCCGAATCTGCGAGAACCAAGCGTCGCGCCGGCACCGCGACCGCCAGCCAAACCTTTGGAATCCCGCCGATAAACCCGCGACACGGGCACGGTGAGCTCGCGGCCTGCGGTACTGAACCGATGGCAACAACGGCCGATTGTGGCCGAGCCGAGGCCTCGCGACACAATATTTGGGGGACCGCGAATCGCGATTTTTCCTAGTCATCCAAAGAGTTTGTCGGTAAGATAACACCTGCAGTTTGTTGCAGCTAGGCAACAGGATTCGGGTCAGTTTGGGTTGACCCTGGCAAATGACGCGTGGTAAATCTTAACAGACGATTTTTGACAGAGTCTTGTAGGAGGGGATGTAATGTATAGGCGATTTGGGGCCGTGGCCTTGGCAGCTACGATGTTCGTTTCGAGCACCGCGTTCGCGGCGACTTACGCTAACCAGGGCGCGCTTTCGCAAGGCAGCGCTGCGAGCGTGAAGCAGGCCCAGTCTTACGATAGTCGTAATCTGCCCTGCTGGATTTTGGGTGCAGGTATCGTGATTGGCGGCATCGTCCTCATCGCGACTGGCAACAGTCACGGCAGTGTCGGTACGACGACGGTATGCCCGTTGGGTGGATGTCCGACGCCGCCTGCGACGAATACGACGACGACCACGACTACAACGACGACCACGACAAGAACCACTCCGACGACCACGACGACGACCCACTAACCGTCAGACGGTCCGTTAAAACGAATTCAGTCGTGAATAGGGGCTGCCGAAGATTCGGCAGCCCCTTTCGTTTTTTCTGCAATCGTCAGAACTCAAGCCGGCGGACGCAGAATTTCCGTTTCAATCGCGTCGAGCTGCGGATGGACGTGCTGGATCGACCGCCAGATGAGGGTCCGCTCCGGATCCACCCAATAGGTATTCCTGAACGACCAGTCGAGCCGTCCGCCCTCACTGGTGCATGATTCCTCGATGCGGTGCGTGTGAATGTTCTGGCCGAGGATAACGATCGTTTCGTCGCCGGCTTGGCGGTCTCGGCAGGTGATCGGAACGGAATAGAGGTTGAGGTCCGGAAAATCGGCTTGCCAGCGCACCGTGCGCACGCCGCCTTCGCCCGGCGAATCGCTCCGCGGTTCATACCCCCCCAAATTGTGCTCGAAACCCGCCGTGCGAACGATGCGGCCGTCGCTGGTCGTAATGGCGATCTTAGCGGACGAGGTCCACAGGCGCTGTCCGCCCGAATCGCCGGCCAGGATGATCATGGTCTCGGTTCCGCCACCCAAGCGTACGCCCATCGACGCGTAAGGTACCGAGGCGGCCTCTTCGAGGGTCACTTTCTGATCGTTGCCCCACAGGCTCTTTGCGATGGCGAACACGGATGAGACATCGCCGTGTCCTATGGAGCTGCAGCCGCCCAATAGGATTGCGGCCGCAACAGCGGGCGCCGCGCGCCGGACCTTACGGTTCGACGATGTCGTCGGAATGCTGGGCAATCTCGCCATAACTTGTCCTGCGTGTTTCCTCGTAGAGAGAGTCGTCGTTATCCAGCCTTTGTCCGCCGTCGCGCGTCAGCGAGTGCAGTATGAGATCGTAGGTGGACTGGCTGTGAAGCGGAATTCCCCATTCGAAGGGGATATGAACCATGATGCCCTTGTCGAAGCTTCCTTCGCCGAATTTGGCGAATGGAACATTGGTGAGGGTTGCGAAGAAGCCGATTTCGATGCCGGCAGAGGTCCGCCTCGACACTTCGAAGGTGGCGCCGTAATCGCCCGCCAGATAACGCCCCAAATGGACGTTGAAGTTCAAGCCGTGCCAGGGTGATTGATAATAGATCGAGGCGTGTCCGGTAAGAATGTTGTAGCTCTGGGCGCCGAATAGGCGGTCGAAGTCGCGTTTCCACACCTGATAGACGTCCACGCCGACGGAAACCCGGCTACCCTCGGGCCGCCACAGGATTTGGCCGCCCGCGCCCATGTACATGTCCTCCAGGTAGCCTGCTTTGACTTCTGCGAACACGTCGCGCGCCAACCGCGTCCGATAGACGACTTCCAGGGCAGACATCCCATACTGGCCATGCTGGATGTACTGAAGCAGGTCGGTGCGCACATGCGGCAGCTCGCTATTGGCCGACGTATTCAGGATATAATTGTTCCAGATATTCCCCGTGAGCTCGGCCTGAACGGTCAATCCGGGCGCCAGATCCACTCCGGCGACGGCATCCGCATAGATCATGAACTGAAGCGGCTTGAACGGGTCGAAGATGTGCTCGGTCAGTTTCGGATCGAGAGACCAGTAGAAGCGAGGGAAAATGCTTGCCGCGGCCTGGTCCAGCGCGGGATTGTCGAGAGGTGGCGCACTCAGCGCGACCGCGTCGCCGAACGCGGCATCGTGGCCGTGCGCGAGGGTAATGCGTTCGAACGCGCTGCGCGAGACCGTGATCTCTTGAGCCGGCACACCTCCAAGCGTCGGTATGAGATGGAAAAGTTCGACCGATGGCGGGGCATCGGCCATCAGGACGCGTACGACGCGCCCGGCGGCTTCGCCTTCCTGCAGATAGCGGAAGTTCTCGTAATAGAGCCACATTTCGCCGGTGTTGAGCGACACCCCGTCCAACAGCAGCGCCTGCTGATCCAAATCGGCGCCCAGCTTGCGCACCAGGGCGCTCCGATCGGTCGCGGTTGTGCCGCTGTCGGAGCCTCGGTCGCTTTGCGCCCCATTCTGCGGCTCGAGTTGCGCATAGACCGCACCGGGCGCGATCGGGCAGAACGTCACCAGTCCTTCGTTCTCCTGCAGATCGGCCATGGCGACAGAGGTCAGGCGGACTGCGCTGGCCGACGCGATCAAGGCGTACCTTGCGCATTGGGATTGGCCGTCGCTGGAGCGCCGCGCGTCGACCACCAGTGTCGAGCCCTGGATGTCGATGCTGCGCACGCCCTGGCTTTCGCTCAGCAGCGCTTGCGTCAATTCCTGTTTGGATTGCTCGAATTCTGTGGGCACGTGCACCCACGCACCGCCGCTCTGCAAAGCGGCGCTGCGCATAGTGCGGTCTTTCATCAGTACGAGCGCGCTTTGCTGCTGGTTTTCGTCGCGCACTACGGCTGGGGGAGTCGGCGGCCCGACCCTCAACCCCGGCGGCACGTCCTTGGTGGTGTTGCCCGCGATACTGACCGAAATGCCATAGGTCGTTCCGTAGAACCATCCGCCGCCTAAGGTCAACGCGCCGTAGCGATACGAAAGCCCGACGTTGAGCGGCGAGCGCACCACGATGCCGGTGGAGGGCTTGAAGGATTCGGCGGTGTATTTGTCGCTGCTGTATTCCGCCATCAGATTGAGATTGTCTATCGGCGTGTGCCACTCCACGCCGCCGAACACGCCGGTCCTCGGGCCGTGAAACCACGATTTGAAATTCAAGTTGCCGCCGGTGCCGGTCATGGTGGCCTCGGGGCGCGTCTTGAAGGAGGAAAGGACAAAGCCGAAGGGATTGGGCAGCGTTCCGGTATCCGCAAGCCGCCCCCACCCCAGTCCACCCGTCAGATCGAAAGCGCCGATATTTTTGCTGGCGACGATATATTCCGAACCTTCCTTTTCCACTCCGACCATGTCTCGAAAGCCCACGGAAACGTCGGGCAGATTGCTGTCTTCCGTGAGCAATCGAATCTTCATCCCCAAGCTTCGATCATGGAAAGCATCGCTGAAGGTGGTTCCAGGCACGTGGCTGTAGCGAAAGGAGCCTTCGAACCAGGGCAGCACCTGATACGTCATCGCATAGCGTTGCGTGCTGCCGACGTCGCCCACCGTGAAGGCCAACTCGCCGTCCGGCGCCATATGGGCGCTTGGCATATCCAGAACGCCGATTTCGCCATAGGTGTTGCGCGTGCCGTCGTCCTCTTGCTGCCCCGCGGCCGGCGCCATCGCGCCCAACCCGCCGGCTATCGCGGCGACGCCGCATAGCACACAGCGGCGCAGCGCCCGCCCAGGGAGCAAGCGCCGCCCGCGGCCGTTGGCACGCTGCCTAGGCATAGTCCGGATATTGGAAATTGCGCCCTCCCGGCCAAGCCGTCGTTCGCTTGCCGAACCGGGCCATTTATTCAAACTTTTGAAGCATAATCAATGCGATATAGGAAACGGGATGAAAGTAATCAAATGCCCATCTCTTTAAGGACCGCGCGCAGGGCCGGTGCGATATCCGGCCGTTGCAGACCGACCGCGATATTGGCCTGCAGGAACCCCACCTTGTCGCCGCAATCGTAGCGCGCGCAGGTCGTCTGCACGGCGTGAAACGGCATGTGTCCGATCAGGCGCGCCATGGCATCCGTCAGCTGGATCTCGCCGCCCGTGCCGCGTTCCTGCTTGTCGAGTTCCGCGAAGATGCGGGGCTGAAGGATGTAGCGCCCGATGATGCAGAGCGTCGACGGTGCCTTCGCGGGATCGGGTTTTTCGACCAGCGCTTTCACTTCTGTGGCATTGCCGTTCTTCGCGCCCGGATCGACCACGCCGTAGCGCTTGGTTTCCTCGCGCAGCCGCTCCTCGGCGGCGACGATGCAGCCGCCGCCGACGCGATGATAGGCCTCCATCATCTGAGACAGTCCGCCGGGGGTTCCCACCATGAGATCGTCCGGCAGCAACACCGCGAACGGTTCGTCGCCGATGAAATGGCGCGCGCACCACACCGCGTGGCCAAGGCCCAGCGGTTGCTGCTGGCGCACGAAGCCGACCGAGCCGGTCGGCGGCAGCATCTCGAGAAGACCTTTCAATTCCTTCGTCTTGTCGCGCGCACGCAACTGGGATTCCAACTCATAAGCGTGGTCGAAGTGGTCGGAGATGACCGTCTTGCCGCGCCCGGTGACGAAGATGAATTGCTCGACGCCGGCCTCCCTGGCCTCTTCGACGGCGTACTGGACGACCGGTTTGTCGACCACTGGAAGCATTTCTTTCGGAATGGCCTTGGTGGCGGGTAGAAAGCGCGTGCCGAGGCCGGCGACGGGCAGGACGGCTTTGCGGACGGGTCTGGCGTGCGGCATAGGAACCTGTGCGTAAGTTGCGGCCACGGGCTCCCTTTCATCGCATATCGGTGCAGTTTCCGTCCACTCGCCTTGAGGGCGCTATGGTGACGCTCGTCTACCCTGGGTGCCGGATGCATTTGATCCGCATGACCTGCGTGGCAATTGCCGCTCTGGCGCTCGCCGGAGCCGGCAGCGAACCGGGCGGCGGGGCCACGGCCAGGGCGCGCTTGCTAATGAATTCGGGTATTGCGCACAGCCGGCTCGGTCAGCAGGAGGAGGCGCTCGCGGATTATACCGCGGCCCTGAAGCTGAATGCCTTGTCACTGCCAGACCGGGTGCGCGCCACCTTCGACTGCGGGGTGGCGCTCGATGCGCTCGGACGGACTACGCAAGCGATCGCCAACTATTCCGAAGCCATCGGCCTCGATCCGCATTTCGCGCCCGCGCTCAGCAATCGCGCCAACGCGTACCGCCGGCTAGGCCAGATGCGTGAGGCCAAGCGCGATTATCTGGCCGCGCTCGCTGCCGGCAACGCCGCGCGCGAATATCCCTATTACGGCTTGGCTCAGATCGCGGAGAAACAGGGCGACATCGAGGCGGCGCGTGACTATTACCGCAAAGCGCTCGCCGCCAATCCCAGTTTTGTCCTGGCCGTGCAAAGCCTGACAGCGCTGGACCACGCGACGAAGGATCCCGTCGTGCTGCGCCCCCCGTCCGATCCCAAGCCGGCGCCTGCTGGCGATCCACCCCAAACGGCAAGGGTGACGCCGGCCGCTTTTGTCCAGTTCCGATCACCGCTGACGCGCCCAGCCCCCAAGCCTCAGCCGGCCGCGGCGGCGGGTGCGCCCGAGCCGGCCCTGCGGCTGGCTATCGTCGATCCAGGTGCGCCCACCGCAGCCCCTGCGACGCAGATTCAGTTAGGTGCTTTCCGCGACGAGGCCGCCGCGGCGGCCGGCTGGAACAAGATCGCAGCCGCTTCGGAAGGCGCGCTGCAGGGCTTCTCGCCGGTCGTCGTGCCCGTGGACCTACCGGGAAAAGGGCGGCTGTGGCGGCTGCGGACCGCCGTGGGCGACAAATCCAGCGGGTTCAGGCTGTGCGCCGCGCTGGCCGCCAAGGGCCTTGCCTGCATGCTGGCCGGGAACTGACCCTGCCATTGTTGTCTGGATACCCGGCCTGACTGACAATCTCTGCGGCGGGGCCTGGAAGCCGCCGCCGCTGGGTACTATGCGATTGTCTGGAATGCGGTTTTGGGGGCAGGCATGGCCGGTTACGACGAGTTGAGCGCCAAGTTCGCGAAGGGCCCGGTCCGCATGGGTGTGATCGGGCTTGGCTATGTCGGTCTGCCCTTGTGCATCGCGGCCACAAACGCCGGGCTGAATGTGACGGGGTTTGACATCGATGAGGCCAAAGTCGTCGCACTGAACCAAGGGCTCACCGTCATCAGGAGCGTCAAGGACGACCTCGTCAAACGCATGGTCCAAACCGGCCGTTTCACCGCGACCGGCGAATTCGACAAACTCGCCGAAATGGATGCGGTCCTGATCTGCGTGCCGACGCCGCTCGGCCACCACCGCGAGCCCGATCTGAAATTCGTGACGAACGCCAGCGAGATCACGGCGAAGACGCTGCGGCCCGGCCAGCTAGTCATTCTGGAATCGTCGACGTTTCCCGGCACCACCGACGAAGTCGTTCGTCCGATCCTGGAAAAGACCGGGCTTAAGTGCGGCGAGGATTTCTTTCTGGCCTATTCGCCCGAGCGCGAGGATCCCGGCAATCCCGTCTATACGACGTCGAACACGCCGCGGGTGGTCGGCGCGGACGACCCGAAATCCGGCGACCTCGCCGAGGCCTTGTACGGGCGCATCGTCAGCAAAGTGATCCGCGTGGAAAATTCGCGCGTGGCCGAGGCGGTGAAGATCACCGAGAACACGTTTCGCAGCGTGAATATCGCGCTGATGAACGAGCTCAAGGTGATTTATGCGCGGATGGGCATCAACATTTGGGACGTGATCGAAGCCGCGAAAAGCAAACCGTTCGGCTTCATGCCGTTCTATCCCGGACCAGGACTGGGCGGCCACTGCATTCCGATCGATCCCTATTATCTGACCTGGAAAGCCAAGGAGTTCGACATCGCCACACGGTTCGTCGAACTCGCGGGCGACATCAACTCGGCGATGCCGTATCAGGTGGTCGAGCTGGTCTCCGACGGGCTCAGTACCGTGCACAAAAAAGGACTGAGCGGGGCGAACCTCCTGCTGGTCGGGCTCGCATACAAGAAGAACCTCGACGATCTTCGCGAAAGTCCGGCACTCAAGATTTGGGCAATCCTGGAAAAGCGCGGAGTGAAGGTTTCGTATTACGATCCCTACATTCCCGTCGTGCCGAAAACGCGCGAGTACGGCGCGTTTGCCGATGTGCAATCGATAGTCTGGACAAAGGACGCCGTCGGACGATTTGATGCCGTGATCGTCACCACCGACCACGATGCGGTCGACTATGCGCAGATGACCGAGTGGGCGCAGCTGGTGTTCGATTCCCGCAACGCGACGCGCGCGCTGTCGAAAGAGCTGAAACGCAAGGTGATCCTGGTCTGACGTTAGGCCAAAAAAGAACACACGCAGTCGGTTGGGCACATGGTTCCAATCCGGACGTGAACGAAATAGTCTGTTGAACCATGATCTATGCGCCGCGACGCCGTCGAAGGCTGCGACGCGGAACGATTGAACGAGTGGGCTTATGAGCAAAGCGCAACGTCTATATCCCGTCATACTTTCCGGCGGCTCGGGCACGCGGCTGTGGCCGATGTCGCGCGCGGCGATGCCCAAGCAGTTGCTGGCGCTCAACGGTGAGCGGACGATGATTCAGGACACGGTGCTGAGGGCCCAACTCCCGGGCGCGGCGCCCCCCTTGGTGATCTGCAACGAAAGCCACCGCTTCCTGGTCGCCGAGCAGATGCAGCAGATCGCCGTCAAGCCGTCTTCGATCGTGCTCGAATCCGAGGGGCGCAACACCGCGCCTGCCGCCGTCGTAGCGGCGCTGATCGTGGCCGAGAGCGACCCCGAGGGCGTTATTCTGCTGCTGCCCTCCGATCATGTCGTGGCCAAGGAGGCGGCGTTTCGCGACGCCGCCGCGCTGGCCGCGAGCGCCGCCGAAGCCGGCAAGATTGTCACGTTCGGCATTACCCCCAGCAAGCCGGAAACCGGCTTCGGCTACATCCAGCGCGGAGAGCCGCTGGCGGGGATCGGCGGCGCCTTCAAGGTGCGGCGCTTCGTCGAAAAGCCGAATGCGGCAACGGCGGCGCGCTACCTCGCCGACGGCGGTTATTTCTGGAACAGCGGCATGTTCGTGTTCCGCGCCGATGTCATGCTCCAGGAGGCCGCTCGTCTGGCGCCCGACCTTGTTGCGGCGGTGCGCGAGGCGCTGGCCAAAGCCAAGCGCGATGCCGATTTCGTCCGCCTCGATGCCGAGAATTTCGCCCGAGCGCCGAACATCTCCATCGATTACGCCATCATGGAACACACCGAGCGTGCCGCGCTGGTGCCATGCGCGCTGGGCTGGAGCGACGTGGGCTCGTGGGCCGCCTTGTGGGAAATCCGCGAGCAGGACGAGCACGGCAATGTGCTGCAAGGCGATGTGATCGCACACGATGCACAAGGCTCCTTCGTGCGCAGCGAGAGGGGTTTGGTGGCGCTGGTCGGCACGCGCGATCTCGCCGTGATTGTCACCCGGGACGCGGTTCTGGTCGCCGATAAATCCAAGACCCAGGACGTCAAGGCCATCGTCGACCGCCTCAAGAGCGCCAAGCGCAGCGAATGCACGGAACACTCCAGGGTGTTCCGGCCCTGGGGCAATTACGAAACCCTTGAGATGGACCATGGTTTCCAGGTCAAGCGAATCGTCGTCAATCCGGGCGGGCGGCTGTCGCTGCAGATGCATCACCACCGCGCCGAGCACTGGGTCGTGGTCCAGGGAAGCGCTCTGGCGACGGTCGGCGAAAAGGTCACGGCGCTGAAGGAAAACGAGTCCATCTTCATTCCGCTCGGCGAAAAGCACCGCCTGGAAAATCCCGGCAAGGGGCCGCTCACCCTGATCGAGGTGCAATGCGGCGACTATCTCGGCGAAGACGACATCGTGCGCTTCGACGATATCTACGGGCGGGTGCCGCAGAAGGCCTAGCCGCCGCCCTTGCATAAGAAATCGCACGAGCCTATTTCACGGCTGCGTACCGGGGTCTGCATAATTGTCCACTAATTCGCCCGTAATTTCCCATCTTCGCCGGCTGGAGGCCGAGAGCATCCACATCATGCGCGAGGTGGCGGCCGAGTTCGCCAACCCGGTGATGCTCTATTCCATCGGCAAGGATTCGTCGGTGATGCTGCACCTGGCGATGAAGGCGTTTTATCCGGCCAAACCGCCGTTTCCGCTGTTGCATATCGATACGACGTGGAAATTCCGCGAGATGATCGCCTTCCGCGACGCCACCGCCAAGCGCCTCGGCCTCAGGCTTCTGGTCCATGTCAACGAGGAAGGGCTGAAGCGCGGCATCAACCCGATCGATTCCGGATCGCAGCTCCACACCCAGGTGATGAAGACCGAGGCGCTGAAGCAGGCGCTCGACCGCTACGGGTTCGACGCGGCGTTCGGCGGCGCGCGCCGCGACGAGGAGAAATCACGCGCCAAGGAGCGCATCTTCTCCTTCCGCAACGCGCGCCATGGCTGGGACCCGAAGAACCAGCGCCCGGAGCTTTGGCACGTCTACAACACGCGCATCAACAAGGGCGAGGCCATTCGCGTATTCCCGCTGTCGAATTGGACCGAGCTGGACGTCTGGCAATACATCCTGGCCGAGAAGATCAAGATCGTGCCGCTCTATTACGCCAAGAAGCGTCCGGTGATCGAGCGCGACGGCACGCTCATCATGCTCGACGACGAGCGGCTGAAATTGCGGCCCGGCGAAAAGGTTGAGGAGCGGCTGGTGCGATTTCGCACGCTGGGCTGCTATCCCTTGACCGGCGCCATCGAATCCTCCGCCGATACGCTGGAAGCCATCGTCACCGAGATGTTCACCGCGCGTACCTCCGAGCGTCAGGGCCGGCTGATCGACGGCGACGAAAAGGCCTCGATGGAGAAGAAGAAGAGGGAGGGCTATTTCTAATGGCCGCCCCCCTCAAAGCCCTTCTCGCGGCGCAGGAAAAGCAGTCGCTGCTGCGCTTTCTCACCTGCGGCAGCGTCGACGACGGCAAGTCCACGCTGATCGGCCGGCTGCTCTACGATTCCAAGCTGCTGTTCGATGACCAGCTCGCGACGCTCGAACGCGATTCCAGGACACACGGCACCACCGGCGACGATATCGATTTCGCGCTGCTGCTGGATGGGCTCGAAGCCGAACGCGAGCAAGGCATCACGATCGACGTCGCCTACCGCTTCTTCGCCACCGCCAAACGCAAATTCATCGTCGCCGACACGCCCGGCCACGAGCAGTACACCCGCAACATGGCGACCGGCGCCTCCAATTCCGAGCTTGCGGTGCTTCTGGTCGACGCGCGAAAGGGTGTGGTGGTGCAGACACGGCGCCACGCCGCCATTGTTTCACTGCTTGGCATCCGCCATGTGGTGCTGGCGGTGAACAAGATCGACCTGGTCGATTATTCGCAGGAGGTTTTCGAGCGCATCGCGGCGGAGTTCGCGGGGTTCGCCGAGCAGCTGGGAATAGCCAACTGCGTGGCGATCCCGATGTCGGCGCGCTTCGGCGACAATGTGATTGCGAAGAGCGCCCAGACGCCGTGGTACGGCGGCCCGCCGTTGCTCGATTATCTCGAAACGGTGGACGCCGACGCCCAGCTCGCGGACAAGCCTTTCCGCATGCCGGTCCAGTGGGTGAACCGCCCCAATCTCGATTTTCGCGGTTTCGCCGGCACCATCGTCGCCGGGCGCATCGCGCAGGGCGATACGGTTGCGGTGGCGAAGTCGGGCAAGGTCTCGACCGTCAAGCGCATCGTCACCAAAGACGGCGATCTGCACGATGCGGCGGCGGGCGACGCGGTGACGCTGACGCTGGCCGACGAAATCGACATCTCGCGCGGCGACGTCTTGTGCGCCGCCGACCAGCGCGCCGAGGTCTCCGACCAGATCGCGGCGCATCTGATCTGGATGGCGGAGGAACCGCTGCTGCCAGGCCGCCAGTATCTGTTGAAGCTCGCCACCGCAACGGTTTCCGCCCAGGTCAGCGACCTCAAGCACAAGCTCGACATCAACACGCTCGACAAGCTGGCGGCGAAAACCTTGCTGCTGAATGAGATCGGCACGGTCAATCTCTCGCTCGCCCAGCCTCTGGTCTTCGATCCGTACACGGACAACCGCGACATGGGCGGCTTCATCCTGATCGACCGATTCAGCAACGCGACCGTCGGCGCCGGGATGATCGATTTCGGGCTGAGGCGCGCCACCAACGTGCATTGGCAGGCGCTCGACGTGGACAAGACCGCACGCGCCGAGCTCAAACACCAGAAGCCCGTCGTGTTGTGGTTCACCGGCCTGTCGGGCTCGGGCAAATCGACTATCGCCAACCTGGTTGAAAGCGCCTTGTTGGCGGAAGGGCGCCACACCTATCTGCTGGACGGCGACAATGTGCGCCACGGCCTCAATCGCGATCTCGGCTTTACCGACGCCGACCGGGTGGAGAACATCCGCCGCGTCGCCGAGGCCGCCAAGCTGTTCGTCGATGCCGGATTGATCGTGCTGGTCTCGTTCATCTCGCCGTTCCGCTCCGAGCGGCGCATGGCGCGCGAGCTGGTGGGCGAGGGCGAGTTCGTCGAAGTGTTCGTCGACACCCCGCTCGAAGTTTGCATGGCGCGAGATCCCAAGGGGCTCTACCGCAAGGCGAAGGCCGGCGAGATCAAGAATTTCACCGGCATCGACAGTCCCTATGAACCGCCGGAGAAGGCCGACATCGTGCTAAAGACCGTCAATAGCCTGGCCCCGGTGCAGGCGGCAACCGTGCTCGCCTACCTCAAGGAGCGCGGCCACATTGCCTGAGGCCTCCGCGGACCGTTTTGTCCTTACCCTGTCCTGCACCGATCGCATGGGCATCGTCGCCGACGTCTCGCGCTTCCTGTTCGAACAGCGCTGCAACATCGTGGACAGCGCGCAGTTCGGCGATCCCGACAACGGCTTGTTCTTCATGCGCACCAGTTTTCAGTCGCAAGCGCCGCTGACGGCGGCGGTGCTCGACAAGGAATTCTCGCCGGTACGCGAGAAATTCGCGATGAACTGCGCCTTTCACGTCCAGGGCGCGAAGACGCCCACTCTGGTGCTGGTTTCGAAGTTCGGCCATTGCCTGAACGATCTCTTGTATCGTCAGCGCATCGGCGCACTGCCCGCGCAGATCCGCGCCATCGTCTCTAACCATCCCGATTTCGCCGATGTGGCTGCGGCAGCGGGCATTCCGTTCCATCATCTGCCGGTGACGGCGGCCACCAAAGCGGCCCAAGAGGCCGCACTGTTCAAGGTCGCGCAGGACGCAGGCGTCGAACTGATCGTTCTGGCGCGCTACATGCAGGTTCTGTCGGCGGAGTTTTGTGCGCACTACTCGGGCAGGATCATCAACATCCACCATTCGTTCCTGCCCAGTTTCAAGGGCGCGCGGCCTTACCAGCAGGCGCATCAGCGCGGCGTCAAGTTGATCGGCGCCACGGCACATTATGTGACCGGCACGCTCGACGAGGGGCCGATCATCGAGCAGGCCGTGGAGCGCGCGACCCACGGCTTTTCGGTGGAGGACATGGTGGCGGCGGGCCGCGATCTCGAATCGGTCGTGCTGGCGCGCGCGGTCAAATGGCACGCCGAGCACCGCATCCTGCTCAACGGCGGGCGAACAGTGGTCTTCCGCTAGCCTTCTCACCTTTTCTTGAAGACAGAATCGCGCCGCGGCGAGTAAGGTTCGGGCAAACCGGCCTGGTCGCCGCAAACCTGAGGGGATTCTGCGATGTCTCGGATCAGCACGCTCTGTCTCGGCGCCGCTTTGGCGCTGGCCGCCTGCACCACGGAGGACAAGCCCATGCCGCCGCCGCCCGCGCCGGTTGCCGAAACCAATCCGTTCTTCGAACAGAGTGTGCTGCCGTTCCAGGCGCCGCCGTTCAACCGCATCAAGGACAGCGACTATCAGCCCGCGATCGAAGAGGGCATGAGGCGCCAGTTGGCCGAGATCGCGGCGATCGCCGACAATCCCGCGCCGCCGACCTTCGAAAATACTCTCGCGGCGATGGAAAAGTCCGGTCAGTTGCTCACCCGAGTCATGGACGTGTTTCACGCGCTGACCGGATCCAGCGGCGCCAACACCAACGAGACGCTGCAGAAGGTGGACGAGATCGAGGCGCCCAAACTTGCCGCTCACCACGACGAAATCTATCTCAACGCCAAGCTCTACCAGCGCGTCGAGGCGATCTACGACCAGCGCGACAAGCTTGCCCTTGACCCCGAGGCGCTGATGTTGGTCGAGGTCTACCACCACGACTTCGTCCATGCCGGCGCCATGTTGTCGGATTCCGACAAGACCAAACTGCGCGACATCAACCAGCAGATCTCCACGCTCGAGACGGCGTTCGATAAACAACTTCTGGCTGGAGCCAAGGCCGGCGCGCTGGTGGTGGACGACAAGTCCAAGCTCGCGGGAATGAGCGATGGCGACATCGCGGCCGCGGCGCAAGACGCCGAAAGCCGTGGCCTCGCTGGCAAATGGCTGCTGCCGCTGCAGAACACCACCCAGCAGCCGGCGCTGCAGTCGCTCGATGACCGTGCCGTGCGCCAAGAGTTGTTCGAGCATTCCTGGATGCGCACCGAACGGGGCGACGCCAACGATACGCGCGACACGATTGCAACCCTTGCCAAGCTGCGCGCCGAGAAGGCCGCGTTGCTCGGCTTCCCCAACTATGGCGCCTATGTGCTCGACAACCAGATGGCCAAGACGCCAGCGGCGGTGGAGAAGTTCCTCACCCAGCTCGTTTCCCCCGCCACCGCCAAGGCGCGGGGCGAAGCCCGCGACATCCAGGCGGTGATCAACAAGGACCACCAGCACTTCAAGCTCGAGCCATGGGATTGGGACCATTATGCCGAGCAGGTGCGCAAGGCCAAATACGATCTGAACGAAGACCAGCTTAAACCGTACTTCGAGCTCAACAACGTGCTCGAGAACGGCGTTTTGTGGACGGCGACCCAGCTCTACGGGATCACCTTCAAGGAGCGCAAGGACATCCCCGTCTATCAGTCCGATGTGCGCGTCTTCGAGGTCACCGACAAGGACGGCTCGCCGCTGGGCCTGATGTATTTCGACTATTACAAGCGCGACAACAAATCCGGCGGCGCCTGGATGGGCAATTTCGTCGACCAGTCCAAGCTCGTGGGCACCAAGCCGGTGATCTTCAACGTCGCCAACTTTACCAAGCCGGCGCCGGGCCAGCCCGCGTTGATCTCCTATGACGACGTTACCACCATGTTTCACGAATTCGGCCACGCCCTGCATGGCCTGTTCGCCGATCAGCAATATCCGACCTTGTCAGGCACCAATACCGCGCGCGATTGGGTGGAGTTTCCCTCCCAGTTCAACGAACATTGGGCGCTGAATCGCACGGTCCTCAAGCACTATGCGGTCCACTACAAGACCGGCGAGCCGATGCCGCAGGCGCTGGTGGAAAAAATCAAGAATGCCGACACGTTCAACCAGGGTTACGATCTGACCGAGCTGCTCGCGGCGGCGCAACTCGACATGCAATGGCACATGCTGGCGGCCGGCGCGCCCAAGGTGGACGTTGACGCATTCGAACTGCAGGCGCTGAAGAACACGCACCTGAATCTAGCCGAAGTCCCGCCCCGCTATCGCTCCAGCTATTTCCTCCACATCTGGGCCAACGGCTATGCGGCCGGCTATTACGCCTATTTGTGGACCGAGATGCTCGACGACGACGCCTATGCCTGGTTCGAGAAGCATGGCGGGCTGACCCGCGAGAACGGGCAGCATTTCCGCGACACGGTCCTGTCGCGCGGCCATACGCTCGATTACGGCGAGATGTTCCGCGCCTTCTACGGCAACGATCCGGAGATCGGCCCGATGCTCGAACACCGGGGATTGAAGACGACGAAGGAGTAGTCGGATCGAGCCGCCTAATCAGGCGTCATCGCGCCTCGTTCGCGCGGGCGGCCGCGTCGTTATCCGGTTCGGCGTTGAAACCGAACTGCGTTATGACGATCTTATAGTTCGCGCCGTCGGCCAGCGGCATATAGTTCGCCGAGCCGAAGCGGCGGTCTTGCGCGATGGCAAGCGACATCAGCCATTTCGCCCAGCTTTCGGGCAGGTACTGGTTGATCTGCGGCGCTGGGCCCGAGATGTCGCACGACGTGATCGGCCTGCCGCTCGCCTCGGCAGCCGAGAAATACATGTTGGAAATCTGATTGAGCGAGTAGGTCGCGTTGAGCCCGATCTCGTTGGCCCACGCCTGCCATTTCTGCACCCGCCCGCTGAGCAACCATTCGTCGCCTTGAACGGTGCAGTTCGTCGTGCGGTCGCTGCTGTCGAGGCGATGTACCGAGACTGTGTAGAGCTTCTCCGCCGGATTCTGGGCGTGGATGCTGACCTCGGCAACCGGCGCCTCGTAAGTCAGGCGCGAATAGCTTTGCAGGTTGAGGCCGAACAGTCCTACCGCCAGCCCGCCGATGGTGAGCGCGCCTCCGCCACCGAGCCCGAGGCCCGCGCGGCCCGCGCGGCCGCGCATCATGTGTCCGGCGCCGCCCAGGAAGAACAAAAAACCGAGCGCCGCGACGGCCAACGGTGCAATGATCCAGATCGTCCCCATGGCACACCCACCCTTAATGTTTCGGTAAGCCTACTCGCGGCGCGCGGTGGGGTCCAGTTTGGGCAGCAATTGCGGCAGAAAACGGCCCATCCGCGGGCTATTTTGCGCCGGGGCGGCCGACGCTGAAATACTCGAATCCGGCGTCTTTCATCGGTCCGGGACGATAGATGTTGCGCAGATCGACCATCAGAGCGCGTTTGAGATGCGTCTTCACGCGCCCCAAATCGAGGGCGCGGAACTCGTTCCATTCGGTGAGGATCACGACGCCGTCCGCCCCTTTGAGCGCTTCATAGGCATCCTTGCAGAGCTCCAGGTTCAGCCGCTTCTTGGCTTCCCTGGCGCCTTCGGGATCGCAGGCCTGGATGCGCGCGCCCTTGCTCTGCAGATAAGGCACGATGACCAGGCTCGGCGCGTCGCGCATGTCGTCGGTGTTGGGTTTGAAGGTCAGGCCGAGAACGGCAATGGTTTTTCCGGCGACGCCGCCGAAGGCGCGCTCGATCTTTTCCGCCATCCGCTGTTTGCGCTCGGCATTGACGGCCACCACCGCCTCGACGATGCGGGTCGGCGCGCCACAATCCTGCGCGGTCTTGAGCAGCGCTAGCGTGTCCTTGGGAAAGCAGGCGCCGCCATAGCCCGGCCCGGCGTGGAGGAACTTGTTGCCGATGCGCCCGTCGAGCCCCATGCCGCGGGCCACGTCCTGCACGTCGCCGCCGACCTTCTCGCACAGATCGGCCATCTCGTTGATGAAGGTGATCTTGGTCGCGAGGAACGCGTTGGCGGCGTATTTGATCAGCTCCGAGGTTTCGCGGCTGGTGAAGACGATCGGCGTTTCGTTCAGGTACAGCGGGCGGTAGACTTCCTTCATCAGCGCGCGGGCGCGTTCGGTATCACAACCCACCACCACTCGGTCGGGGCGGCGGAAATCCTCGATCGCCGAGCCTTCGCGCAGGAATTCCGGATTGGAAGCGACGTCGAATTCCGCGTCGGGGCGCAGTTTGCGGATGATTTCCTCGACCTTGCGGTTGGTGCCGACGGGAACAGTCGATTTGGTGACGATGACGGCGTAATCCGTAAGACAGGCGGCGATCTCCTCGGCGACGGCAAAGACGTAGCTCAGATCCGCATGGCCGTCGCCGCGGCGGCTGGGCGTGCCCACGGCGATGAATACCGCCTCGGCGCCCGGAACCGCCTTTCTGAGGTCGGTGTCGAACGAGAGGCGGCCGTCCTCGAAGTTGGTGGCGACGACTTCCTCCAGCCCCGGCTCGTAGATCGGCATAATGCCCTTCTTGAGCCCGGCGATCTTTTCGGCATCGTTGTCGATGCAGACCACCTCATGGCCGAACTCGGACAGGCACGCCCCGGAGACGAGCCCGACATAACCGGTTCCGATCATCACGATCCGCATAGCGCCGCTCCTGGCCGAAGGACGGGACCGCCGGAATTTTTTGAAAATTCCCCGGTTCCGATCGCACTATCGCATAAACGCCGGGCCGCGAAAGTCACGAAAATTATCATTCCCGGACAAAAAAGCACGCTAAGATCGCCCCTTCAAAGTGGGGCGTCATGATCGAGGTTCGCGAACTCGTTTACGAGTATCCGACGGTGCGCGCGCTGAAGGGGGTTTCCCTTCGCGTGGAGTCCGCGACCATCACCGCTATGGTGGGTCCAAACGGCGCGGGCAAGACCACTTTGCTGCGCTGTCTTGCCGCGCTCGAGCCGCCCTATTCGGGGTCTGTGACAATTGATGGCCTCGACACCAAAGAAGCCCCTCGCGCCATTCACGCCAAGCTGGGTTATCTGCCGGATTTCTACGGCCTCTACGATGCGCTGAGCGTCAGGCGCGCCCTCACCTATACCGCGCGGTCGCGCGGGATCTCGGCGGCCCTGGTCGGCGACGCGGTTATCAAAGCGGCGGCGCGGGTCGGGCTGACGGACAGGCTGGACGCCAGGGCCGGTGAGCTGTCGCGTGGCCTGCGCCAGCGCCTCGCCATCGCCCAGGCCATCGTCCACCAGCCGGCCGTGCTGCTGCTCGACGAGCCTGCCGCCGGCCTCGATCCGCAGGCGCGGCGCGACCTCTCGCAACTGTTGCTGACGCTCAAAGACGGCGGCATGACGCTGATCATCTCCTCCCACATCCTGGCCGAGCTCGAAGACTATTGTTCGGAGATGATCATCATCGAAGACGGCCTGATCGTAGGCGGCCGGGCGATCAAGGTGCGCGACGTGGAGCGCCCGCGCTACCTGCTGGAGATCGCCGCGGCGAGAAGCGATTTGCGCCAATTTCTTTCCGCCCGCGCCGGCGTCGACGTGATCGAGGCCGACGGGCATCACGCGCTGTTCACCCACACCAGGAATGCGCAGGCGCGCGCCAAGCTGATCCGCGACCTGGTGGCGGCGGGCTTCGAGGTGTCGAGTTTCGGTGAATCCACCAAGACCTTGGAAGACGCCTATTTCAAGCAGGTGGGGCAGGGCGCATGAACCCCGAATTCCAACGCAATCTGTGGCTGGAACTGACCCCGCGCCGGATGTTCCCGATGGTCGTGGCGCTGGCGTTGATCTTCTTCGCCGCCGCGCTGACCGGCGGGCTGGTCAGCGGGCCGGGCGAGGCGGCGCGCTGGCTCTATTATCTGATCGTGGTGGTCTGGGGATCGCGCAACGCGGCGACCAGCGTGGTCGGGGAAATCCGCGATCGCACCTGGGATGGCCAGCGCCTGTCTTCGCTCGGCGCCGACACCATGACCTGGGGCAAGCTGTTCGGCTCGACCGCCTTCAACTGGTTCGGCGGCGCGATCTGTTTGGCCGTGATCCTGATCGATCTTATCGGCAATCGCGGCCCGGTGGTGGCGTTGATCGAGCTGGTCTATTACCTTTCCATCGGCGTGATCGCGCAATCCGCCGCCCTTCTCGCCAGTCTGATCGCAGCCGGACGGCGCCATTCCCATTCGCAGTTCGGAGTCTTTCTCTATCAGGCCGTCGGACTCGCCGCAGCGATTATCGTCTACCTCATCTGGGCGACCGCCGACCCCGCGGGTACCCTTTTGGCGCGCCACGCGCCTGCGGATTTCATCGTCTGGTGGGGGCTTACGCTCGACGCGCGCGCCTTCCTGCTGCTGTCGCTGGCCCTATTCGCCGCTTGGATGCTGGTAGGTTGCGTGCGCCAGATGCGTCTCGAACTCAAGATGCGCAACGGGCCGTATGTCTGGCTCGGCTTCCTGGTCTTCATCGGCATCTATGTAGCAGGCTTCGACGCGTGGCTGACCGGCTGGCAGTCTCTCACCCATCTCGATGTGGTGGCGCGCCGGCTGTTGTTGGCGGGCACCACCTATGGCGCCATCGCTTATCTGATGGTGTTTCTGGAACCCAAGGACCGGGTGCATTACCGCTGGCTGGGAGGCGCCTTCGCCAAGCTTCAATTCGGGCCTGCGCTCGGCGGACTGCAGGGTTGGATGACGGCCGCGCTCGGAGCGCTTGGCATCGGAATTGTGCTGCTTGCGTGGCTGGCGCAGACGCCGCAGGACGAGGCGACGGTCGGCGCGATGCTGGGGTTCCTCTGTCGCGATATGGCCGTCGTGGTCCTGGCGAATATGCTGACGCGGCGCCGGGGCGGCGATTTCACGGCTCTGGTGATGCTGTTCGCGCTTTACGTGCTGCTTCCCGCGATCGTCCGAGGCATGAATTACGAGACGGCGCTGGTGTTCTTTTTCCCGCGCGTAAGTGATCCGCTGTGGCTGTCGCCGCTCTTGGCCTGGGCCGAGGCCGTGCTCGCGACAGCGCTGGCGGTCGGCAGTCTGGCGCTGCCGGAAGAGAAAGTGGCGGCGGCGCGCGCGACGTAGAGGTCATTTTCTGCCCCCACGAAGTGGGGGAAGGCCGCCCGAAGGGCGGGAAGGGGGGCGTTCAATTGCACGATAGCAAACCAAAATCGGTCTGTCGTGCGCGAAACTTACGGAAACGCATGACCGATGCGGAAGTCATTCTCTGGTCGCGGTTGAGAAGGCATGCGGCGAAGGGATTTCATTTTCGCAAGCAACACCCCGTCGGCCCATACATTGCGGACTTTGCCTGCACCTAAAATCATCTTGTCGTCGAAGTGGACGGAGACACCCACGCCACCGATGCCGAAGTGGAATATAATCGTAGGCGCGAACTATTTCTGAAATCCCGCGGCTGGCGTGTGTTCCGGGTGACGAACGAGGACGTCTATAAGCGCCTCGAGAATGTGCTTGAAGGCATCTTTCTGCACATGCCGTGACGTCTTAGAAGAAGCCCCCTTCGGCCGCTTCGCGGCCACTTCTCCCGCTGCGCGGGGGCAGAAAGCTATCCCGCGCGCAGGTACCGCACCGCTTCGTCGCGGCCGAAGAGATAGAGCAGCATCCGCAAGGCTTCGCCGCGCGGCGATTTCAGATCGGGATCGCGCGACAAGGCCAGCTTGGCGTCGTCGCGCGCCGCCGCCAGCAGTTCGCCGTGAGCGGCGAGATCGGCCAGGCGGAATTCCAATTCACCGCTCTGGCGCGTGCCGAGCAGTTCGCCAGGTCCGCGCAGGCGCAAATCCTCTTCGGCGATGACGAAGCCGTCGTCGGTCTCGCGCAAGGTCTTGAGCCGTGCCTTGGCGGTCTCGCCCAGCGGCGGCTGATAGACGAGAAGACAGCTCGATTTCTTGGCGCCACGCCCGACGCGCCCGCGTAGTTGATGGAGCTGCGCCAAGCCGAAGCGCTCGGCATGCTCCACTACCATGATGGTCGCTTCGGGCACGTCGACGCCCACTTCGATCACCGTGGTGGCCACCAGGATTGCGAGTTCGCCACTCTTGAATTTCTCCATCGCCGCGTCGCGCTCGGCGGGTTTCATCTGGCCGTGCACCAGGCCGACATGCGGCCCTAGAATCTTCTTCAATTCCTCGGCGCGTTCCACCGCGGCGGCGAGGTCGATCTTTTCGGATTCCTCCACCAGCGGGCAAACCCAGTAGGCGCGCGCGCCCACGGCAATGGCCTTGCGCAGATGCTCCACCACTTCGCCGAGCCGCTCGGACGGCAGCACGCGCGTTTCCACCGGCTGACGGCCCGGCGGGCGGCCGAGGAGGCGCGAAACATCCATATCGCCATAGGCGGTGAGCGCCAGGGTGCGCGGGATCGGCGTCGCCGTCATCACCAGCACATCGACCAACCGTTCGCCCTTGCCTTGCAGGGTCAGCCGCTGGTGCACGCCAAAACGGTGCTGCTCGTCCACCACCGCGAGGCCGAGATCGCGAAACGTCACGTCGTCCGAGAACAGCGCATGAGTGCCAACCAGGATGTCGATCTCGCCTTTGGAGAGCGCCGCCATCATCACCTCGCGCGACGGCCCGCGTTCGCGCCCGGTAAGCAGGGCCATGCGTACGTCCGCGGCCTTGGCCATCGGCTCCAGCGCCGCCATGTGCTGACGCGCGAGGATTTCGGTCGGCGCCATCAGCGCGCCTTGCGCGCCCGCTTCCACGGCGCCGAGCAGTGCCAGCATGGCGACGACGGTCTTGCCTGAACCGACATCGCCTTGCAGCAGCCGCAGCATGCGGATCGGCGATGCCATGTCAGACTCGATCTCGGCCAGCGCTTGGTTCTGCGCTTCGGTGAGTACGAAGGGCAGCGCGGCCAGCGCCTTGGCTTTCAGATGCCCGTCGCCTTTGAGCACGCGGCCCCTGGCGGCGCGCATATGGGCGCGGATCAGGATCAGAGCGAGCTGGTTGGCAAGCAATTCGTCATAGGCCAGCCGCATGCGTTCCGGCGTGGTCGACAGAAGATCGCCCTCATGCACCGGCGCGTGCGCGTTCTTCAGGGCTTCGGTGAATGGGCGCCAGCTGCGCGCCTTGAAGAACGCCGGGTCCTGCCATTCGGGCATCGCCGGAACCTTCTCCAGCGCGCCGCGGATCGCCTTGGCCATCGACTTGGCCGGCAGACCTTCGGTCAGCGCATAGATGGGCTCGCGCAGCGGCAGCTCGGCGTCGTTTTCCACGACGTAATCGGGATGCGGCATCTGCAGGCGATTGTTGAAGCGCTCGATGCGCCCGCTGACGATGCGTCTCGAACCGGCGGGCAGAATTTGCTTCAGGTAATCCGCCTTGGCGTGGAAGAAGACGAGTTCGAGCGCTGCCGTGTCGTCGGAGCAGCGCACGCGATAGGGCTGACGCTTGTCATAGGGCGGCAGATGGTCGAGCACATTGACGGCGACGGTGGCGATGCGTCCCGCCTCGGCATCGATCAGCTTAGGGCGATAGGAGCGGTCGACCACGCCGGTCGGCAGATCGAAGATAAGATCGACCAGCCGCTTGCCCGCAACTTGCGCGATCAGCTTCTCCAGCCGGGGGCCGATGCCAGGCAGGGTGCGCGTCTCGGCGAACAGGGGGAACAGAATCGCTGGCCGCATGATCGGGAAGGATAATGGAGGCGCGGCAAACCGTCATTGTTTCGCCATTGGCAGGAACGCGCCCCAAAGGGTATATCCACGCCCATGACGGACGGTGAAAAAGGTGGCTCTTCGGAGACCCGCCGCAAACGGCTATTGTTCCGGGCCCAGCGGCGTGGCTTCAAGGAGGTCGATCTGATCTTCGGAACCTTCGCCGCGCGCGAGTTGGCGGCCCTCGACGATGCCGGCCTCGGCCAGCTCGAAGCGCTGCTCGATGCGCCCGATCAACAGGTTTTTTCCTGGCTGAAGGGTGAGGCGCCGGTGCCCGCCCTCTACGACACCCCCGTTTTCGCGAAGCTGAAAGCCCTGTGCGAGCGTAAAGACCCGACGTGGAACGTGTAGATTATATCGCCCGTACCGAGGGCCGTCTGACGGTCAGCGGCGCGCCGGAAGGCTATGATGCCTGGCTGGCGGCGGAGGCGGCGCAGCGCCTCAAGGGGCTCGTGCTGTTCGTCGCCGCTGACGATGTGCGCGCGTCAGCCGCCACCGATGCCGTTCGCTTCTTCGCGCCCGGCGTGAGCGTGCTGTCGTTTCCCGCCTGGGATTGCCTTCCTTACGACCGCGTCTCGCCCAAGCCCGACATCGAAAGCACGCGCCTGGCGACGCTGGCGGCCTTGGCGCGGCGCGGCAAAGAATCTGGTCCGGCCGTCGTGGTCGCCACGATCAATGCGCTGCTGCAGCGCGTGCCGCCGCGCGAGGCGATCCTAGGCGCGAGTTTCGCCGCCCGCGTCGGCGATGTGGTCTCGCACGAGAAGCTGGCGGCATTCCTCGCCCATAACGGTTATGTCCGCGCCGGAACGGTGCGCGAGCCGGGCGATTTCGCGCTGCGCGGCGGGATCGTCGATCTGTGGCCGCCGGGCTTCGATCCCCTGCGGCTCGATTTCTTCGGCGACCGGCTGGACGCCATCCGCCGCTTCGATGCCGAGACGCAGCTTTCCAGCGGCGAGGTGAAGCGCATCGAACTTCTACCCGCCAGCGAAGTGCCGTTCGACGAATCCGCGATCAGCCGCTTCCGCTCCGGCTATGTCGCCGCGTTCGGTCCGGCGAGCGACGATCCGCTTTACGAATCCGTCAGCGCGGGGCGTCACGCCCAAGGCATGGAGCATTGGCTGGCGCTGTTCTACGAGCGGATGGATACGCTGTTCGATTTCGCGCCGCGCGCGCTTCTCATGCTCGGCCACCACATCGAAGAGGCGAAGACGGCGCGGCTGGAGCTGATCGCCGACTATTACGACACGCGCCGCCAATTCCTCAAAGGCGACAGTAAGAGCGCGCTGAAATCGCCGCCCTACAAACCGCTGCAGCCCGAGCGGCTGTACCTCACGGCGCAGGAATGGAACGACACGCTCGCCCGCCATCCGGTGCGCGATCTGTCGCCGTACCAGGCGCCGGAATCGATGAACTCGGTCGATGCGGGCGGCAAGCTTGGCCGCGATTTCGCGCCCGAACGCGCGCAGGGCCGCGTCAACATCTTTGAGGGCGCCGCCGCGCATATCGGCGCGCTGCATGCGGCGGGCAAGCGCGTCATCGTCGCCGCCTGGACGGAGGGCTCGGCCGAGCGCATGGGCGGCGTGCTGGCCGATCACGGACTGGCCGCGCTGCGCCCTGTCCGCGATTGGCCCGATGCACAGGCCATGGATTCGCGCGCGGTGGGCCTCGGCGTGCTCGGCATCGAACACGGCTTCGAGGCCCCAAGTTTCGCTCTGGTCAGCGAGCAGGACATCCTGGGCGACCGCATGGTGCGCTCGCATGCCCGCGCGCGGCGGGCGCAGAATTTCCTGGCCGAGGCTTCCAGCCTGACGCCGGGCGATCTGGTCACCCATATCGAGCACGGCGTCGGGCGCTATGTGGATTTGAAGACCATCGACGTGGCCGGCGCGCCGCACGATTGCCTGGAGCTGCATTACGACGGCGGCAAGCTGTTCCTGCCGGTGGAGAATATCGAACTGCTCACCCGCTATGGCGCGGAGGAGGGTGCGGTGCTCGACCGCCTCGGCGGCGCCGGCTGGCAGCAGCGCAAATCGCGCGCCAAGGAGCGGGTGCGCGAGATCGCGTCCGAACTCATCCGCATCGCTGCGGCGCGCGAACTCAAATCGCTGCCGGCCTCCGAGCCGCCGCAAGGCGTCTATGACGAATTCTGCGCGCGCTTTCCCTATCAGGAGACCGACGATCAGGAAAAAGCCATCGCCGACGCCATCGAGGATCTGGCCAAGGGCCGGCCGATGGACCGTCTCATCTGCGGCGATGTCGGCTTCGGCAAGACCGAGGTGGCGCTGCGCGCGGCGTTCGTGGTGGCGATGTCGGGCCAGCAGGTTGCCGTGGTCGTGCCGACCACGCTTTTGGCGCGCCAGCACACCAAGGTTTTCACCGAGCGCTTCGCCGGGTTTCCGCTGAAGGTGCGCCAACTGTCGCGCTTCGTGGACGCCAAGGAGGCGCTGAAGACCAAGGACGAGTTGGCATCCGGCGACGTGAATATCGTCATCGGAACCCATGCGCTGCTCGCTAAAAGCATTGTGTTCAGCAATCTCGGCTTGGTGGTGGTGGACGAGGAGCAGCATTTCGGCGTTGCGCACAAGGAGCGGCTGAAATCGCTGAAGGCCGACGTGCATGTGCTGACGCTGACCGCTACGCCGATCCCGCGCACGCTGCAATTGGCGCTGTCCGGCGTGCGCGATCTGTCGCTGATCACCACGCCGCCGGTGGACCGCCTCGCCGTGCGCACCTTCGTGACGCCGTTCGACCCCTTGGTGGTGCGCGAGGCGCTGTTGCGCGAGCATTACCGCGGCGGGCAGAGCTTCTATGTCGTGCCGCGCATCTCCGACCTCGCCGAGGCGCAGGACTTCATCAAGACCACGGTGCCCGAGGTGAAATCGGCGCGCGCCCACGGCCAGATGGCGCCCACGGCGTTGGAAGACGTGATGACCGCGTTCTACGACGGCAAGGTGGACGTGCTGGTCTCCACCAACATCGTGGAAAGCGGCCTCGACATTCCCACCGCGAACACGCTGGTGGTCCATCGTGCCGACCAGTTCGGCCTGTCGCAGCTTTACCAGTTGCGCGGGCGCATCGGGCGCGCCAAGCAGCGCGCCTACGCGTACCTCACTACGCCGCCCGACCGCAAACCGACCGAGGCCGCCGAGCGCCGCCTCGAAGTGCTGCAATCGCTCGACCAGTTGGGCGCGGGCTTCACCGTCGCCAGCCACGACATGGACATTCGCGGCGCGGGGAACCTGCTCGGCGAAGAGCAGTCCGGCCACGTCAAGGAAGTCGGCATCGAGCTATATCAGGAGATGCTGGAAGAGGCCGTCTCGCAGATGCGCAACGGCGAGGGGGAGGCGGAAATCGCCGATCAGTGGTCGCCGCAGATCAGCATCGGCGCCTCGGTGCTCATTCCCGAAGCCTATGTGCCCGACCTCAATGTGCGCATGGCGCTTTACCGGCGCTTGGCCGGCATCGAAACGCGCGAGGATATCGAGCGCTTCGCGGCCGAGCTGATCGACCGCTTCGGGCCGCTGCCCGAGGAAGTGCGCCACCTGTTCGAGATCGTGGCGATCAAACAGCTTTGCCGGGCGGCCTCGGTCGAGAAGGTGGAGGCGGGCCCCAAGGGCGGCACCATTGCCTTCCGCCACAACAATTTCGCCAATCCGCTGGCGCTGGTGCGGTTTATTTCGGCGCAGCACGGCACGATGAAAGTGCGCCCCGACCAGAAGATCGTGGTGGTCCGCGACTGGCCGACGCCCGAGGCGCGGCTCAAGGGCGTTCAGGCGGTGCTGACCCAACTGGCGAAGCTGGCCGCAGCGGCGTGAGGCGGCGAGAACGGGGTGTAAGCCGTTTAGCCAAACTCAGACGACCACCTCCCCCAACGCGGGGAGGTCGAAATGCGAAGCATTTCGGGTGGGGGCTACGTCTGTTTTGCGCCAATTGTCGCCGTTCGTTGGCAGGTTTTCACTTTTTGCAGACGATGGCCATTACCGCCATTGTTGGATAGGTACCGGACGTTGCGCAAGGGCCCGGTGGGGCGTTCGGATCGCACTCGCCGAATGAGGTGTCGCCCACGACCATCCCGGGGGAATGGCACCAAAATCTTTCGTGCTCCAGGATTTGCCCATTCACCATTACATCCGCTTCGGTTTCTGGCGGAGGCATGGGGTGGGCAGGACGAGGGCGCCACGAGGACATATCGAGCGTTCGTATGCTCGCGATGTCAACAAATACGCCGTCATGCCCAGGAACTGCTCTCCATTGACGTGACGCCTCGGCTGCAAATGCAGCCGTCACAGATGCCGCGACAAGAACAAGTGCCACACCACGCTTCATCGTCGCCCCCAATGGCTTGCGCACCGTTGATAGACCTTAGCACCGACCGCACCACTGCGTGCATGTCGGACGAAGGGCAACAAATGGCGCTCTTCAGACCTATTCCAAATGGCAAGATTTGGTTTGATAGTGGACATTCACCCAGTGGGGAAGATGCGCCATTAGGCGGGCATCAAGCTCTACTCCATTTGCCGTCCTTTATGTCGAACTTCACTTTTCCTGCGGCTCGCATTCGCATCAGCAAGTCCTGCAGGGCATCTGTGCTCTTGCTGCTGGGGTCGAGCCGCTGCTGTAGCGAATAGATAGCGCGGGGTTTGTCCAGCGCGGTCAGCACGTCCTCTTCGTTCGTCATGATCGAAGCTCTTTTGACTGCGTCTAAACAGGCCATAGCCGCAACAGACCATCCGGACAATGGCAGATATTGGCGCATTGCGAACGTTCGGTTCCGGCAAGAAATAAATCGCTCGGCGGGTCTTGAAATTGGATTTAAGTTCCCTATTTGTTCTTAGTAGGTCCGGCGAGGAATCGCCGTGGAAAGCACGGAATTGGAGGACATCACGATCCGAACTTAACGCGAGACCATACAGGGCTGGGACGCGGTCTCGCGCGCGTCCGAACGGAGGGAACAGGCGTCGCGCTGCCTCAGGGCGGCCATTTGCGGGACGTTCCTTCCGCGACCCCCGCGGAAAAGCAAAGGTGCTTGTCGGTATCCGCTCGGCGGATTGCGCTTGCCGGCCGTAGCTTTTGAACAAAGGCGGGTGTGCGTGCAGTCGGGCGGCCCGCCTTTTGTTTAGCGTGCCGTTCCCAAGTGATGCGGCTCAGCCGAATTCCATGATCGTCGCGCTGCCGGCGGAAATGCGCTCGAGCAGCATCGGGCATTCGGGGATCATGCGCTCCATCCAATATTTGGCGCAGATGAGTTTGTCTTTGTAGAATTGCGCGTTCGGCGGATTGGCGGCAAGCTTCGCCTGCGCCAGCTTCGCCATGCGCGCCCACATCCAGCCGACCACGACGATGCCCATCAGGCGCAGATAATCGGCGGCGACCGCGCCCGCATCGTTGGGATTGGCGGGGCCGTGCTGTGCCAGCCACATCGTCGCCTGTTGAAGGGCGTCGAGCCCGCGCTTCACCGGCTTGGCAAATGCCGCGTCGTCGTTCTCGCTGAGCCAGGCGGAGATCAACCCGAACAGGGCAATCGGCGCCGCGCCGCCTTTGCGACCGAGTTTGCGGCCCACCAGGTCCATCGCCTGCACGCCGTTGGCGCCTTCGTAGAGCAGGTTGATGCGCCCGTCGCGCACGAACTGTTCCACGCCGTTGTCGCGGATATAGCCATGGCCGCCATAGCATTGCATCGCCAGGTTGGCGGCCTCGAAGCCCATGTCGGTGAAGAACGCCTTAATCACGGGCGTCATCAGGTCGGCAAGCAGCCCGGCCGTTTCCGCCTCGGGACGGCTCGAATGGGCGATCGACATGTTCAGCGTTGTCCACATTGCCATGGCGCGCGCGCCTTCGACGAAGGAGCGGCAATGCAGCAGCATGCGCCTGACGTCGGGATGCACGATCAAGAGATCGGCGGGCTTGTCGGGTTCGGCGGGTCCGCCGAGCGCCTCGCCGGCGCGGCGCTCATGCGCATAGGCCATGCCGTTTTGAGTGGCGACCTCGCCGATGGCAATGCCCTGCATGCCGACGCCAAGCCGCGCCACGTTCATCATCCCGAACATGCCTGCCATGCCGGCACTGGCGGAGCGCTTTTCGCCGGGCGCGGGCTTAGGTCCCAGCCGCCACGCCACCGCATCATCGAAATTCAGTACGCAGGTCGCCTGCGCCTTGATGCCCATCTTCTTCTCGATGCCGCCTGTGGCGACGCCGTTGCGCGCGCCGGTCTTGCCGTCCTCGCCGACCAGGAATTTCGGCACCATGAAGAAGTTCACGTCGGCAAGCTCGTCTCGGATATGGCCGTCGGCGTCCGGGATCTTCGCGATCACCAAGTGGATGATGTTGTCGGTCAGGTCTTGGTCGCCGCCGGAGATGAAGATCTTGGTGCCGTTCATGCGATAGGTGCCGTCGGGTTGCTCGACCGCGCGGGTCTTCATCAGGCGCAGATCGGTGCCGCAGCCGGGCTCGGTCAGGCACATCGTTCCGGCCCATTCGCCGCTGATCAGCTTGGGAACGAGATGCTCCTTCATCCACGGCGCGCCGGTTGCGATCAGCGCCGAAGCGGCGGCCCCGGTCAGTCCGGGATACATCGCGAAGGACTGGTTGGCTGACGTCGCCATCTCGTTGACGGCCATACTGAGGGCCATCGGCATGTTGGAGCCGCCGAATTCCGCCGGCGCGCCGAGGCCGCCCCATCCCGCCCGGCAATAGGCCTCGTAGGCTTCCTTGAAGCCCTTCGGCGTGCGCACCACGCCGTTCTCGAAATGACAGCCTTCTTCGTCGCCCGATTGATTGAGCGGCTGCAGCACCTCTTCGCAGAACTTGGCGGCGCCCGCGAGGATGTCGTCGATCAAATCCTGTGAAAGATCGGAGAATTGTGGCAGGTCGCGTTGCTTTTCCAGCTCCAACAACTCGTGCAGTACGAACCGGTAATCGTCGACCGGCGCGCGATAGATCGGCATGCTCGAATCCCGGCGTTCTATTCCAACGCCAGTTTAAGCATGCCAACTCGCAGTGTCGATCATGCGCCGCCTGTAGGGCACCGCTTCTCTGGCCGGAAAGCGCGACAGGGCGGGGAGCAAGCGTCTCCCCGCCCTGGGCATTGTCAGCTTTCGCGCAGCGTCATGGCGCCGATGCCGGCCGCCACATCAAGGCCTGTGTTGCCTTCCACGCTGACGGGTTGCAGCGCGATGGACTTGTCGAGACCGCCAATGAGCACATGCGCTCCGACGCCTACGCCCACGGTGGCGCCCGCAGTGGCGCCGGCATAGTCACCGGCCAGCGCACCGGAGCGGATGTCCGATGACGGCGCTACTACGTCCCACACGATCACGGCCTTGCCAGTATAGCCTACGTCGACACCGATCTTGGAGATGCTGCCGGTGTAGTGGTCTGCGCGGCGTCCGTTCGGTTGGTAATTGCAGTCCATCCTCTTCGAGGATCCCACGATATAGCCCCAACCGCTTTGGACATGGCAGGTGAGGATTCCGACCTTGACGCCGTGAGGCGCCGCCGATGAGGGAGCCGCGAGGGCGAGCGTACCGAGCGCGGCCGCGCCGAGCATGAATGAAGCAGTTCTGGTCATGTTCAACCTCCGTTGTGCGTCCGGCCGCCCCCGGACATCCCGGAACGCGAACACCAGACGTCACCCCTCAGCCTTCACCAGAGTCAAAGTTCGTCATTGATGGCGTTAGCAGAGCGCGGCTATGCGCTCGGATGCCAGTGACAAAAGAAGCGCCCAAGTGCGATTAACGCTCTTCGTCCAGGCGCGGCGGGCGTTACGAAGGGGAAGGGTCGATATTCTTACCGACCCATTCGCCTCCGAATTTTTGCTATCCGGTTCCAATTCGGACAGCGCGATGCCACGAAAATGTCCCTTGCGCCGCTAAGAATTCAAATCAAGTCGCGCAGTGTGACATTCACGGTTTGGCTATTGGTGCCGCGCTTAATGTCGAAGTTCACCACCGTGCCCGGCGGATCGTTGCGTAGCCTCTGGCGCAGATCGTAGAGATGGATGTTCACGGCCGGCGTACCGTCGACCTTGGTGAGGACATCGCCTGTCTTCAAGCCTGCCTCCTCGGCGGGGCCACCCTTGGTGACGTCAACGATCTTGAAGCCTGCATCGTCGACGTTCATCCACATGCCGGCGCGGTCAAAAGTACCGGTGTCGGCCACCGGAGCGGGCAACGGCTTCAGATACATCATCTGATGGTCGTAATCGAAAGTGACGACGAAGCGCTTCAGGATTCCTCCGCCGACGTTGCCGGAGTAATCGCTGCCGGAAAACGCGCCCTTGTCCTGGTTCGCCAAGCTGGTGACAATACCGTCGATCGTGATCGGGCCGAGCGTCATCGTCTTGCCGCGGGTGACGTAACCGGTCGTTGGGCCGCCTACGCCCCAGCCGTCCACGGCATCGACGCCCTTGGGATGACTTGCGCGCAAGCCGTTCTTCTCGGCAAAGGGTTTGGTCAGCGTCAACTCGGTGCGCGCGCCGGTGTCGAGATCGAATTTGGCCGGCAGACCTTCGAATGTGCCGATCACTTCGACATTGGAATCGTTGAAGGTGAATTTGATCGGTGTTCCGGCGCCTTTCGGGTCGAAATGCTTGGGATCGATCAGAGTGATCGTTCTGGCGCCATAGTCGATCCGCGTGATGAAACGGCGGAAGGTCTCGTAGCCGACCATGCCCGGCATCGGCTGGCCCTCGATCTCGCCAAGTTTGTCGAGCGGGATGACAATAAGGGTCTGGTCCTTGACGGTGGCGCCCCCGACGTCGAGCGTCACGCCCCTAGCGAAGCCGCCTTCCATCACGCCCACGCCCGCGCCCGTACTCGGCAGCGTACCCTCCACCTTCAATCCGAGTTGCTTGGCAACCCGCGGCGTAATGAGGTTGTGCCCTCCGGTGTCGAAGACGAAGAGGAACGGGCCTTGTCCGTTGACCTTCGCTTCGCCGTAGATGTGGTTGTTGATGAGCTGGAAGGGAATTTCGGCCTGTGCAGCGCCGGCCGCGATCGAGAAATCGAGGACCGCGACCTTTGGCGCCGCATAGGTCGCGTCCGGCTGGGCGCCGAGAAACGCGACGTTCGTCACGCTCACCGTCTGGAGATATTTCGCGCCCACGCCCTGGTCGATGACAAGCTTGTACGGCACCATGACGCCATCGACGGAGCGGTAGTCCGACATGGTCGTGGTCACCATCTGCGCGCTTTGCTTTTCGAGGATCTTCGCCAATAGATGGGTTCTCGCGTCGAACCAAGCATCGAACGCCTTACCGCCCTTAGGCGTGATGGTCAGCACCTCATAGCTCGCATTCCCCTCGGTCACCGCGCCGCCATTGACGATAGCCGCGCCGCCGCGGTCGGGCTGCCACCACTTGTTAGAGTTTCTGTAGGCATCGTTGGCCGCGAGGACCTGCGCGTCCCCGCCCTGCTGCAGCGTGACCGTCCCCGACATGTCTTTCTGCCAGGAATTGGTCCCGTCATAGCCGTTGGCGCCGCTGACGGGTCCTGTGCTGTAATCGCTCTCCGAACGGCCAATCTTCAGATCATTGACGGCGTGCCCCGTCCCGGTCAGACCATACCCGGTGAGGGTGAATTCGGTGCTCATGGTAAGCTTGGCATCCCAGGCGCCGCCACCGGTCGCGGCCTTGTAGGCGTCGAGAATGTCGCCCGCCGACGGTGCCGCGAACGCGAATGTCGAATAAGTTACTGCCGCGGCCAATGCGGCGACGAAAATGGACTTACGCATGGTCACTCCCCTGAAAGCTCATCCACAATTGGGCTGCGCTGGTTGCGGCGATAATATGCGCCGCGCGCGCGGCTGGATTGTCACGATTTTGTGCGTTCTGTACATCCTTTTCCAGCCCGCGTTTTCCGCGCCGCATCGTGTCGTATCCACGAATTTGTGCACCGACGAATATGTCTACCGGCTGGTTCCGCGCGAACGGATCGTGGCGCTTTCCTACGAGGCGACCGACCGCCACCCGGTGGTATCCACCATCGCCGACGCCGCAAACGGCATCCGTATGATCCATCCGTCCACCGAGACGGTGCTATCGCTCAAGCCTGATCTAGTCGTGATGTACGCGGGAACCGAACCTCGCTTGCGCCTCAATCTTAAGACGCTTGGCATCACGGTGCTCGACGTGCCGTGGGCCAATTCGCTGGCCGACGTGCACCGCATCACGAAGATGTTAGGCGATAAGCTCGGCGCTGCGGACAAGGCAGCCGCGCTGCTCTCCGACATGGACCGTGAGGTCGCCGCCGCCCGCGCTTCGGCGCCCCGTCCCCCCGTGCGCACGATCCTTTACGAGCCCAATGGATATGCGGGCGCCGGCGCGGTGACCGACGAAGTCATGGCGCTGTCGGGGATCGCCGACGCCGCGCCGCGCGACCAACTCAGCCGCGCGGGAACCCTGCCGGTCGAAGCGGTCATCGCCGCAGCACCGGAGCTGCTGATCCTCGGCGGCGAGGAGACAAGTGGCTCGGCCAGGGCCTACTCGATTCTCCATCACCCCGCGCTCAAGGCGCTGAAGGGCCTGAAGGAACACGCCGTGCTGACGCCGCTTCTGTGCCCCGGTCCATGGTCGATAGACTCGGCGGCGACCTTCGGCGCGCTCGCCCGAAAGGCCCGCGCGCTTGCGCAGGCAGGGGCGCGGCCCTAAGACTTGCCCGACGCGACGGTCAAAGGGAACGCGGGTGAAAATCCCGCGGCTGCCCCCGCAACTGTGAGCGGCAAGAGGCGCATGGCCACTGGGCGACCGGGAAGACCATGCGTGCGAAATAGCCGCCTAGCCAGGAGACCTGCCGGCGCGTGTCGTCCATTCGTTCGGCCGGGGTGCGCCGACGGATTCGTCCTTGTACGGACGGAAGCGGCGACGAAGCAGGGCCGCGCATGGACAATACAGTTTCTCCTCTGCGGATGACGAGCGTCAACGACAGGCGCCGTGCGGCCATGACGTTCGCGCTTCTCGGGCTAGCTGTTGCCTTCGCATGCTGGTCGTTCCTGCTCGGGCCGTCCGAGGTTTCTCCGCGCGATCTATTCGTGGGGCTTTTCGACGGCCACGGCGCGGCCGGCGTCATTGCCCAGCAGATCCGCTTTCCGCGCACGGCGCTCGCGCTGGTGATCGGTGCGGCATTGGGCAGCAGCGGGGCGGCGCTGCAGGGCCTGTTCTGCAATCCGCTGGCTTCGCCCGACGTGACCGGCGTGACCTCGACGGCCGGGCTCGGCGCCGTACTGGCGCTTTATTTCGGCTTCGCGGGATCGAGTGTTTTCGCGCTGCCCGGTTTCGCGATTGCCGGCGCGCTGGCGGCGGCATGCATCCTTTATCTGCTTTCGCGCAACGGCGCGGGCGCCGTGGCGCTGATCCTGGCAGGCGTGGCGATCGCCAGCCTGGCTACGGCGCTGATCGCGCTCGCCCTGTCCTTCGCCGCAAATCCCTACGCCATGAGCGAGATGGTGCTGTGGATGATGGGTTCGCTGAAAGACCGTACACTGAGCGATCTGGCCTTTGCCTTACCCCTAACGCTCGCCGGGCTGGCCTTGTTGCTGACCGCCGCACGCGGGCTGGACGCGCTGACACTGGGCGAAGATGCCGCGCGCAGCTTGGGCGTGGACGTTACCAGCGTGCGCGGGCGAGTGATCGTCGGCGTAGCACTGGCAACGGGCGCTGCGACGGCCGCCGCCGGCTCGATCGGCTTCGTCGGGCTGGTGGTGCCCCATCTATTACGGCCGTTCTGCGGCTATCGCCCGGCACAGTTGATTCTGCCGTCGGCGCTAGGCGGAGCGGCGCTGGTCAGCGCCGCCGACGTGGCCGTGCGCCTGATCGCGCCCGACGGCCAGCTTCTGCTCGGCGTGGTGACGGCGATGCTCGGCGCGCCGTTTTTCCTTTGGCTGATCCTCAGGATGAAAGGCGAGCGATGAGTGTGGCTGTCGACAAAGTCTCGGTGCGCTACGGCGCGCGCGCTGCGCTTAGCGAGGTTTCCGCGCGCTTTTCCGCTGGAGCGGTGACTGGCATCATCGGTCCCAATGGGGCGGGAAAAACGACCCTGCTGCGCGCGGTCCTCGGGCTTCAGCCGCTTGCCGAAGGATCGATCCGTATCCTGAATAAAGAGCTGGCGCAGTGGCCACGCGACGGACTTGCGCGCGCCGCCGCTTACCTGCCGCAAGGCGGCGAGGCGAAATGGCCGATGCTAGTCGAAGAGGTGGTAATGCTGGGGCGCCTGCCGCATCGCCCCCGATTTGCCTCGCCGTCCGCGGCCGACCTCGGCGCGGTCCGCGAGGCGCTAGAGCGCTGCGATGCCTCCCAGTTCGCACACCGGCGCATGGACGAGTTGTCGGCGGGCGAACGGGCACGCGTTCTTTTCGCGCGCGCGTTGGCCACCGGCGCGCCGATACTCTTGGCCGACGAGCCGGCGGCATTCCTCGATCCTGCTCACCAGCTTCGCCTGATGGAGCTGTTGCGTGAGGAGGCACGCCGCGGCGGCACGGTGGCTGTCACCCTGCATGATCTGCCGTTGGCCGCGCGCCATTGCGACGAACTTGTCGTCCTGCAGCAGGGCCGCTCGGCGGCAGAAGGAGACCCCGCCCAGGCGCTGTCGGACCAGGCGCTGGCCGAGGTCTTCGGCGTCGCGGCGCTGCGGGTTCCAGACCCCCAAGGCGGGCGCGACATCGTGGCGTCCTTCCGGCGGATTTGATCTAACCTTGCCGTTGCTCGAATCGCAGAGCAGGGGACACCGCCATGCACGACGACGAAGAAGACGGACTGGACGCGCATTATAGCCGCGCCTTGCGCAAGCTGCAGATCGCGCTGGTGAACGTGCAGCGCCGGCTAATCGCCAAGGACGAACGCGTCCTTGTCATTATCGAGGGCCGCGACACGGCCGGAAAAGACGGCACGATCAAGCGCCTCACCGAACACATGAGTCCGCGCGAGACGATCGTTCATGCGCCGGGCAAACCGAGCGACCGCGAAGAGACCGAATGGTATTTCCAGCGTTTTGTGCCCTCTCTGCCGTCGGGCGGCGAATTCGTCGTCTTCAACCGCTCCTGGTACAATCGCGCCGGCGTCGAACGCGTCATGGGGTTCTGCAGCGAGAAGCAGGCGAAGCACTTTCTCAAGATCGTGGTGCCGTTCGAGGACATGCTGGTGCGCGACGGGCTGCACCTGCGAAAATATTATCTCGATATTTCCAAATCAGAACAGAAGAAGCGGCTCAAGGCGCGCCATACCGATCCGCTCAAGCAGTGGAAAAGCTCGCCGGTCGACGCCGTGGCGCTCGAAAACTGGAAGTCCTACAGCAGGGCGCGAGACGAGATGCTCGAGCGCACCAGCCATCCCTTGGCACCCTGGAAGGTCGTCGTCGCCAACGACAAGAAGATCGCCCGGTTGGAATTCTTGCGCGATCTCATCGCCAGCTTCGATTATTCCGGAAAGGACGAGGAACCGCCGCCGGACCGCAACATCGTCTTTGAGTGGTCCGAGAAAAAGCGCAAGCTGCTGGCGCCTTAGTCGCCGGGCGCTTGATTCTTCTGGAGATATTCGACGCGAACGATCTCGCCCTTGGTACAATCGCTATGCTAGGCTGCGCCGCGTCCAACAGGAGTGCATTGCAATGGGGAATGCGAGCGCCATGAAGTTTCGTCAATTATTCGCGGGGCTGCTCGTCGGCGGCGCCGTCACTTGCGGGGCCTACGCGCAGACGTCCAGCAGCTTGCCGCTGGACACACCCACGACAGTCGATGGCGTCGAGACCGTGTGCACAGGCGTTGCTGTCGATCCGGCGGATATGCCGCGCTGGAATAAGTATCCCTTGAAGGTGGTCGTTGCCGGCAAGAACGGCCAATTCCTCGCCGGCGAGGAGGTTACCGTGGCCCAAGGCGATCACAAGCTCGTTAGCGCGAGCTGCGATGGTCCTTGGCTGCTATTCAAGCTTGCGGCGGGCGAGTATCGCGTGAGCGCGACGCTGGACGGCAAGAACGCGGAATCCACTGCTCACGTCCCGAAGTCTGGCCAAGCCCGCATCGTGCTGCGATTCCCGGCAACCGGCGGCGCCGTCAGTCCGCAGGATAAGCCCGGGAATCTTTAGGAGCGCGGCGACGCAATTTGGTCTGGCGACCCCGGGAAGACTCGAACTTCCGGCCTACGGTTTAGGAAACCGTCGCTCTATCCTGCTGAGCTACGGGGTCGCGCGCCCCGGAAACTGCCTCCAAGCCCGACGCTTGGCAAGGGCAGTTCTTGTCTCGCGCAGGAACTGCGGATGCCGTATTATTCCGAAACGGCAAATCAGATGAGATGGGAGTGGTCATGAAACCGAGCCTGACGGCTGCCTTTTCCATCTTCGTCCTTGCGTCGCTCCCCGCTCGGGCCGGCGACGATTTGGCGACTACCGTCGGCAAATGTGCGGCCTTGAACGACAACACTGCGCGCCTCGTCTGCTACGACAAGGCCGCCAGGCGGGCAACGACCATCGAAGTATCCCCGCAGGTGCAGGCAGCGCCTCCTGCGAAAACAGCGGCCGGTGCGCCGCCCGCGAAGAACGACGGAGAATCGTGGTTCGGCATTTCCACCTGGTTTAACAGCAGCGAGGACCATCCGATCGAGCAAACCACGCCCGAACAGTTCGGCAGCGAGTACCTACTGTCGCCGTCGGCCGCCCCAGGGACGTCGGGAACGCCGGAGGCGCTCGACCAGATCACCGCAACCCTTTCGGATTTCGGCTACAACCCTTCCGGGCGCTTCCTCGCATTTCTCGACAACGGCCAGGCCTGGCAGCAGCTTGAAGGGGACGCGAACAAAGTGCAGTTAAGCAAGGGGGAAAAGTACCAGGTCACGATCTCGCGTGGATTTCTGGGCAGCTACAATCTGGTGATCGAGGGTCACGGCGGGCTCTGCAAGGTGAGGCGCATCAAGTAACCGTTGGTTCGGGCGGCCGCCTAATTGCCTTTCGCCAGCCAGGCTTGCCACCGTGCCGCAAGATCAGCACCGTGCAACTGCCACCATTCGTCGTCCACCGCGAAAGCGGTTGCGAAATGCTCGGGTGTCGTCGGCAGGTACGGCGTCA
>Ga0265340_10000024_pt1 | contig 77206 bp, 83 predicted proteins | sample 4CB225metaG_FD_202082 | JGI IMG/M metagenome (GOLD analysis project Ga0265340, IMG submission 202082) | Rhizosphere microbial communities from Carex aquatilis grown in University of Washington, Seatle, WA, United States - 4-CB2-25 metaG | ecosystem: Host-associated > Plants > Roots >...
CCAGCATCCGGCGCACCATCTCGGCCAGCGTCGAACGGTCGATACCCGTCATGTCGACGAGCGCCGTCTGGCTGACGCCTTCGTTGTTCTCGAGCGCGGCCAGCACCGTGAACTGCTGTTTGGTCAGTTCGCTGTTACCGGTTTCGCGCGCGTAGAGATCACTGAAATACTGCTGACACCGCCGTATGAGATGTGACGGCGCCTCCGCGAGATCGAAGCCCCCGTTGGGCCTTCGCTGACCTTTCATCCGACACCCCTGCCATCTGAAATGCCCGATCGACGTTACGCGTCAATTCGGATTCGAGAAAACCATCCCCTGAACGCCGGGTGCTCTGCGTGTCCACCAAACAGCGCACACGGACAATAGACAAGCGCGCGTCCGCAGACAACTCTCTCTATCGCTTTTGCGTAGAGAAATGCAACGCTGAAAAAGCGAACTGCGGAGTGTACCTAGGCGACGTCTTGGGCTGGGTGCGCGCTGCTATCTGTAACGTCGGCCCTGACCGTCGCAACTATCTCTAGTCAGCAGGCGGAGATTCCGTCTCGATTTGATGCTTGAGCAGGAATGGAACTTGGCTCATCGAGAACAGGAGCGTCAAGGCGATCGCTCCGAAGACATGAAAGTCGACCCATAGGTCGTTGGAAAAATTGCGCCAAATCAATTCGTTGAGAAGCGCCATCGCGAAGAAAAACAGTCCAAAGCGCCAGCTGAGCGTGCGCCAGGCCGCCTCGTTCAGCGTCACCGCCGCGCCGAAAATATATTTTACGAGCGGCCGGTTGAAAAATAATCCGCCGATCAGCACCGAACCGAACAGCGCGTAGATCATCGTCGGCTTGATCTTGATGAACATGGGATTGTTGAGATAAAGCGTCAGCCCGCCGAAAATCAGGACGATGACGGCGGTGGCCAAGGGGATCGGATGAATCTTGCGCTCGAGCAGGTAGCCGGCACACACCGCCGCCACGGCCGCAGCCATTACGGTCGCCGTTGCGGCAAATAAGCCGAAAAGTTTATATGCCGCGAAAAACAGCAGCAAAGGGCCGAAATCGAGGATCGCGCGTTTCACTTGGGAATTCATGGAGCCCCCGTCAGCGCCTTGGCGAAGGCCTCGGCCGAGAACGGTTGAAGGTCATTCTCTTTCTCGCCGACACCTATGAAATAAACCGGCAAGGCGAATTTTGCGGCAAGCGCCACCAGGATTCCGCCTTTAGCGCTGCCGTCCAGCTTGGTCATCACGAGTCCGCTCAAGGGAACCGAGGCGGCGAACGCCTCGACCTGCGCAACCGCGTTCTGCCCGGTGGTTGCGTCGAGTACGAGCAGCGTCGCATGGGGCGCATCGCCATCCTGTTTCTTGATCACGCGGGCGATCTTCTCCAATTCCGCCATCAGGCCCGCTTTGTTCTGCATGCGGCCGGCGGTGTCGATCAAAAGGACGTCCGCGCCGGAGGATTGCGCCCGCACGAAGGCGTCGAAGACCAGTCCTGCCGCATCGCAACCGGAGGCGCGCGAGAATACCTCGGCGCCCGCCCGCTTGCCCCAGATCTGGAGTTGTTCGATGGCGGCGGCGCGGAACGTGTCTCCGGCGGCCAGCACAACTTTATGTCCGTCGCGCACCAGACGGGCCGCAAGCTTGCCGATGGTGGAGGTCTTGCCGGTGCCGTTGACGCCGGCCACCAGCACGACGAAAGGTCTTTTCATGCGGTCGACGACGAACGGCCGCTCGACCGGCCTCAGCACGCGCGCGATTTCCTCCGCAAGAACCTTGCGCAGTTCCACCGGGGAAATGTCTTCGTCGTAACGGCCTTTGGCGACGGCGGCGGCGATTTCGCGCGCAGTTTTGGCGCCCATATCGGCGCGGATCAGCGCCTCTTCGAGCGCCGTGACGGTCTCGGCATCGAGCTTCTTCTTGACCAGGATATCGGCCAAGCCGAGCGTGCCTGCGCTTTTCGCCAGGCCTTCCTTCAGCCGCTCGAAGAAGGTCGGCGGCGGGGGTGCTTCGCCGAACTCCCTCATAAGGCGACCGCGGTCAGATGATCGCGCGCCGCGCTGACGATGCTGACGCGCGTCAATTCGCCGGACGCGGCTTCGCCCACGAAGCGGACGGGCACAAAGCACGGCGTGCGGCCGAGATCGGCGTTCTCCATCAGCAGGATCTGTTCGCTGCCGATAAGCGCGTCGAACCGGTTGGCTTTGGCCTCGGCGCCTTTGCTGCGCAGCTTTGCGGCGCGTGCCTTGACGATCGCGCGCGGAAGTTGAGGCATGCGCGCGGCCGGCGTGCCCGCGCGCGCGCTGAAGGGGAAGACATGCAGCGTCGAAAGCCCCGCCTCGTCCACCAGCTTCAAGGTGTTGTCGAACATCTCGTCGGTTTCGGTCGGAAAGCCGGCGATCAGATCGGCGCCGAAGGCTGCCTCGGGGCGCAGGCGGCGAACTTCGTCGCAAAATGCAATCGTATGGGCGCGGGCGTGGCGGCGCTTCATGCGCTTCAGGATCATGTCGTCGCCCGATTGCGCCGAGAGGTGAAAATGCGGCATCAGCCGCTCTTCTTCGGCGATCGCCGCCATCAATTCCGCGTCGGCTTCGATGGAATCGATGGAGGAGAGACGCAGCCGCTTCAGCTCCGGCACCAGCTTGAGAATTTTGCGCACCAAGGCGCCGAGCGACGGCGCGCCGGGTAGGTCCGCGCCGTAAGAGGTGAGATCGACGCCGGTCAGCACGATTTCACCAAAACCGTTCTGCACCAGCCGCCGCGCTTCCTCGACCACCGCGCCAGCGCCCACGCTCCTCGAATTACCGCGGCCATAGGGAATGATGCAAAAGGTGCAGCGGTGGTCGCAGCCATTCTGCACCTGCAGGAAGGCGCGGCTCTTGCCGTCGAAGCTCTCGACGAACTGCGAGGCGGTTTCCTTGACCGCCATGATGTCGTTGACGCGAACGCGTTCGTTGATGCCGAAGGAATAACTTGCGGCTTCCAGCTTTTCGCGGTTGCCGAGCACCAGGTCGACCTCGTCCATCGCGGCGTAGGTGCCGGGCTCGGTCTGGGCCGCGCAGCCGGTGACGATGATCCGCGTGCCGGGCCGAGCGCGCTTCAACTTGCGGATTTCCTGGCGCGACTGGCGCACCGCTTCCGCTGTCACAGCGCAGGTGTTGACGATCACGGCGTTGTCGAGGCCCGCTTCGGCGGCGCGCGCGCGGATCGCCTCGGATTCATAGGCATTCAACCGACAGCCGAAAGTGACGATTTCCGCGCTCACGCGAGCTCCGCCAAATCGATTTCGCCCTGGAAGACAAGCGTTGCCGGTCCGGTCATCAGGACGCGGCCGTCGCGCAGCTCGATGGCGAGTGAGCCGCCGTCCAATTCGATTTCGACCTTATCGCCCGTCAAGCCGCGCCGATGCGCCGCCACCGCCACCGCGCAGGCGCCCGAACCGCAGGCCTGAGTGACGCCCGCGCCGCGCTCCCACACCCGCATCCGCAGATGGGAACGGTCGCCCACGGCGACAAACTCGACATTGGTGCGCTTTGGGAACATGGGATGGTGTTCGATGCGCGGGCCGAGGCTTGCCACCGGCGCGGCCTCGGCATCGTCCACGAACAGCACGCAATGGGGATTGCCCATCGAGACGGCGGACGCCTCATGCGCGGTCCCGTCCACATCGAGAGGGAACCGGTTGGTATCGGCCGCGCTTGCCAGCGGCACCTTGTCCCAGTCGAGCGCGGGCGCGCCCATGTCCACCGTCACTAGTCCGCCACCGGCGTCGTTGCAGATGAGCATCCCGCCTGGTGTATCGAGGCGCACCGTGTCGCGGTCCGTTTCCTCCATCAGCAGGCGCGCCACGCAGCGCGCGGCATTGCCGCAGGATTCGACCTCGCCGCCGTCCGCATTGAAGATGCGCATGGCGGCGTCCGCATCCTTCGCCCGTTCGATCACAATCACCTGATCGCAGCCGATACCGCGGCGGCGGTCGGCGATGGCGCTCGCAGCGGCGGCGTCGAGGGCAAGGGCTTGCTTTCGCGCGTCTAATACGACGAAATCGTTGCCCAGGCCGTGCATTTTGAGGAACGGGATCATAGCCGGCTTATATAGGCTGTGACTTCTTCGCCGACCAGTGCCGGATTGACCTTTCAGGCTGGTTTCCGCTCAACTTTTGCGGTGGAAGGGGAGGACCGGATGCGTCGAATTGCGTTGCTATGGGTTGGTTTGTTCGCCGTTACGGCTGGCTGCGCGACCTTTGAAGGAAAGACCGTGGAAGACCCCTATATCTGGCTGGAAGACGTTCATGGCGCCAAGCCTCTCGCCTGGGTGGAGGAGCAGAACGAGCGGTCGCGCGGCGTGCTCAAGGCCGATCCGCGCTATCAGGGGGACTACGATTCCATCCTGCAGGTGCTGGACGCTACCGACCGCATTCCTTACGGCGGCCTCGACCACCAGTATGTTCTCAATTTCTGGCAGGATGCGGCGCACCCCAAAGGCATTTGGCGGCGCACGACGATTGCCGACTACGCCACCGCGGAGCCCAAGTGGGAAATCCTGCTCGACGTGGACAAGCTCGCCGCGGATGAAAAGGAAAACTGGGTGTGGAAGGGCGCACAGTGCGCGCCGACTCTCAAGACCTGTCTCGTCAATCTTTCGCGCGGCGGCGGCGATGCGGTGGTGATCCGCGAATTCGATCTGGCGGGCAAGTCCTTCGTGAAGGACGGCTTTTTCCTCAAGGAAGCGAAGTCCGACGTCGCCCTCGTTGACGACAACAACGTTCTATTCGGCACGGATTTCGGCCCCGGCTCGATGACGACCTCGGGCTATCCGCGCATCGTCAAGATCTGGCATCGCGGCGAGAAGATCGAGGATGCGAAGACGCTCAAGGAAGGCAAAGATACGGACGTGGCCGTTTCACCATCGGTCCTCGTCAGCGAAGAGCATCACGTTCCGGTCCTGGCACGCGCGCCGAGCTTCTTCGAGACGGAGTATTATCTGCCGCTTATGCACGGCGAATGGTGGAAGGTGCCATTGCCGCTCTCAGCGCAATTGCAGGGTCTGCACAAGCGCCAACTTCTGTTTACGCTTCGCGAAGACTGGGCGCCACCCGGCGCTCACAAAATCGCTAAAGGCTCGCTAATCTCCATCCCCTTCGAAGAGTTGGCGACGTATGCGGCGACCGTGCCCGGAAGCAACCCGTTCCCGGTGGTCACGATCCTCTACACGCCAGGTCCGCGCTCCTCCATCGATCAGGTTTCGGCGGGGCGCGATGCCGTTTACGTCTCGATCTACGACAATGTGGTGGGGACGATCCACGCCTTCCGGCTGGCTGACGGCAAATGGAGGGACACCAAGCTCGATCTGCCGTCCGGCGGCTCGACGCACATCATCTCGACCAATGATTTCGGGCCCGAGGCCTATTTCGGCTTCGAGAGTTTTCTCAAGCCCTCTACGCTCTACGCCGACGGCGGCAACGACAAGCCCGCCGAGATTAAGGCCCTGCCGCCGCGTTTCGACGCCACGGGTCTCGTCACCGAGCAATTCGAGGCCACATCGAAGGACGGCGCCAAAATTCCGTATTTCGTCGTGCGCCAGAAAGACGCCAAGGGCCCGCGCCCGACGATCCTCTACGGCTATGGCGGCTTCGAGATTTCGATGAACCCGTCCTATTCGGCGAATTTCGGACGCCTGTGGCTGACTCGTGGCGGCACCTTTGTGTTGGCCAATATCCGCGGTGGCGGCGAGTTCGGCCCGGCCTGGCACGACGCCGCGCTAAAGTACCATCGCCAGCTCGCCTTCGACGATTTCGCGGCGGTCGCCAGTGACATCGAGAAACGCAAGCTGACCACGCCCACCCAGCTCGGCATCATGGGTGGATCGAATGGCGGACTGCTGGTATCCACGGTGATGATGCAGCATCCCGAGCTGCTCGGCGCGGTGGTCTGCCAGGTGCCGCTGATCGATATGATCCGCTACACCCACATCGGCGCGGGCGCCTCGTGGATCGCGGAATATGGCGACCCGGCCGATCCCAAGATGGCCGATTATATCCGTGGCTATTCGCCTTACCAGAACGTCAGCGCGAAGAAGACCTATCCGCCGGTGCTGTTCGTCACCGCAACGTCGGACGACCGCGTCACCCCGGTGCACGCGCGCAAGATGGCGGCGCGGATGCTGGAGCAGGGCCACAGCGTACTGTTCTACGAGAACACCGATGGCGGCCATGCGGCGGCGGCCGACCACAAGCAAGCCGCCGAAATGTGGGCGCTGTCGTTTGTTTATCTGGCGCGGGAGTTGGGGCTGGGACAATAACGAGGTAGACTGACGCCATGTCCCGAACCACCGCGCAAATCCTTGCAGGGCTGCTGACGCTCATCGTGGTCGGCATCTTCGCCTATTGGGGCCTCGGCGGCTTGATCTGGCATCCCGCGATGGTGCCCGAACCGGCCAGTGCCGTGCGCCAGCCCGGAGAGGCGATCGAATATCCGTCCGACTGGAAGGAGATCGACACGGGGCAGGGCTTCAGCTTCTACGCCCCGCCCGGAACGCAATTCCATGCGCTTCCCGGAAAGGACTCCTCGCTCGGCGAAATTGTCTTTCCGACCTTCAATCTGAGCACCGACTTCGGTTTTTATTCGAACAATCTGCGCGAAGTGGAGGACTATCCGGATTATTCGCAGCGGCAGGTTTCGGTCGACGGCCGCGATGGCCTGGTCCGCCGCGCGACGATGGCCTCGGACGGCGGGGCGTCGTATTTCGTCGGCCTCTACGTCCAAGAGGCGGTTTTTCACCGCGCCTATCCGGGCCGCTGGGCGGCGCTGGAGATCCACGGATCGGCCGACAGCCCTCAATCGCGCGCGATGGTCGAGAAGTTGTTTTCGACGGTTCAGTTCGCCAAATAGGTCGTCAGACTTTGATGTTGAGCAGGTAGCCCATCATCATCTTGTTCGTCGTCCGCAGGACGTTCAGGCTTGCGGTGTAGGCGACCTGAGAACTGCTCATATCGACCAGCGCCATCGGCGAAATCACCTCCGGCCCCTTGCCAGTGGCCGCCGGCTTGACCGCTTTGGCGGCGCTGGCGTCGAAGCGCGCCGCGCTGGCGTAGACGCCGGATGCGGCAATGCTTGTGACATCGCTCATGGCGCCCTTTCTACCGCTAATTCTTTGGCGTTCGGTGAAGTCGGACCAGGCAATTTGATTCAAGTTTTCGGCAGTCTCGCTGAGACCCGCCGCGCCGCAGAAACCCGCGCTATTGTCGGGAAAATTGACAGCGCGTTCCACCCGTCCTAAAACCCGGCCGCTTCCGGAAAGACCTTAGGCCTTTCCGGTCCCGAGCCGGGCTCGGGATCGCCCTCAGGCAGCGCAGGTGCGCCCCCTGGGGCGTTACTGCTTTGGGTGCTCGATGTTCGACTCTTTGCAATCCCGCCTCGGCGGCGTGTTCGACAGGTTGCGCGGCCACGGCGCGCTGTCGGAAGCGGACGTCGATGCGGCGCTCGGTGAGGTGCGCGCCGCGCTCATCGAAGCCGATGTCGCGCTTTCCGTCGTCGACGATTTCATCGCCAAGGTGCGCCCGAAGGCCGAGGGCGAGGCAGTCATCCGTTCCGTCACGCCCGCGCAGCAGGTGGTCAAGATCGTCCACGACCAGCTGGTCGAGACGCTGGGCAGCGACAATGAAGTCCTCGTGCTCGGCTCGCCCCCCGCGCCGATTTTGATGGTCGGCCTGCAAGGCTCGGGCAAGACGACCACTTCTGCCAAGCTCGGCCTGTTGCTTCAAACCAAAGAGAAGAAGCGCGTGCTGATGGCGTCGCTCGACGTCAACCGTCCCGCCGCCATGGAGCAGTTGAAATTCCTCGGTGAGCAGGCGGGCGTCGCCACGCTGCCCGTCGTCGCCGGCCAGTCGCCGCTGATGATCGCCAAGCGCGCGATGGCGTCGGCCCGCGTCGGCGGCTACGATGTCTTGATCCTCGACACCGCCGGCCGCCAGCATATCGACGAACAGTTGATGGCCGAAGTTGCGGCGGTGCGCGAGGCGACCAATCCGCACGAAACGCTGCTCGTCGCCGATAGCCTGACCGGCCAGGACGCCGTCAACATCGCGAAGAGCTTCAACGCACAAGTGCCGCTCTCCGGCATCATCCTGACACGCGCCGACGGCGACGCGCGCGGCGGCGCCGCGCTCTCGATGCGCGCGGTGACCAGCGCGCCGATCAAGTTCCTCGGCGTCGGCGAAAAGCTCGAGGCGCTCGAGGCGTTCCATCCCGCGCGGATGGCGGCGCGTATTCTCGACATGGGCGACGTGGTCAGCCTGGTCGAGAAGGCCAGCGAGACCATCGACAAGGCAAAGGCCGAGAAGCTCGCCGCCAAGATGAAGAAGGGATCGTTCGATATGGACGATCTCGCCGATCAACTGCGCCAGATGAAGAAGCTCGGCGGCATGAAGGGCGTGCTCGCCATGCTGCCGGGCGTCGGCAAGGTGCAGAGCCAGCTCGACGCGGCCGGCATCGACGACAAGGTCATCGTCCATCAGGAGGCGATCATCTCCTCGATGACCAGGAAAGAACGCGCCGATCCCGATCTGATCAACGGCTCGCGCAGGAAGCGCATCGCCGCGGGGGCCGGCGTCGAAGTCCAGGACGTCAACAAGTTGCTCAAGATGCACCGCCAGATGTCCGACGTACTCAAGAAGATGGGCAAGGGCGGACGCGCGATGCAGGGAATCGCCGGAATGTTCGGCGGCGGGATGCCGCCGGGGGCTTTTCCGGGCCGCAAATAGTTCAACGGTTCAACAAAAGGGAAAATGAGATGGCTTTGAAAATCAGACTGGCGCGTGCCGGCACTAAGAAGCGCCCGCACTACATGATTGTCATCGCGGATTCGCGCAGTCCGCGCGACGGCCGCTTCATCGAGAAGATCGGCTTTTACAATCCGCTTCTGCCCAAGGATCACGCCGACCGCATCAAGCTCGATCTCGACAAGTCGAAGGCGTGGCTCGCCAAGGGTGCGACCGCGAGCGATCGCGTGCATCGCTTCCTCTCCAATGCGGGCCTGCTCAAGCCGCTCAAGAAGAACAATCCTCAAAAGGCCAAGCCGAAAAAGAAGGCGCAAGAGCGCGCGGCGGCCGCAGCAAAGGCCGCAGCACCGCCCGCCGAAGCGGCGTCGTAAGGGCCAGCAATGAGTCGTGACATTCTGCTTGCGGTCGTCATCGGCGCCCACGGGCTGAAGGGCGAGGTGCGGGTGAAGACCTTCACCGTGTCGCCGGAAAAGCTCGGCGCCTATGGTCCGCTGCGCGCGGCCGACGGGCGCAGCTTCACGCTCGCTGCTTTGCGGCCTGTGAAGGACGGCGAAGCGGTGGTGACCTTCAAGGAAGTCGCGGATCGCGCGGCGGCGGAGAATCTGAAAGGCCTCGAACTCAGCGTCGCGCGCGCCGCGCTGCCGCCCGCCGGGAGTGAGGAATTCTATCACGCCGATCTGGTGGGCCTGGCGGCGGAAGACGAACAGGGCCGTCGCATCGGCAAGGTCACGGCCGTGCATAATTTCGGCGCCAGCGACGTCTTGGCGATCGCGCGCGACGATGGCGGCGAGGTGCTGATCGCCTTCACCCGCGAGAACGTGCCCAGAGTCGAGATGAAGACCGGACGCATCGTCGTCGCCGTGCCGGATGAAACCGAAGGCGACGCCAAATGAGTTGGACCGCCACCGTCCTCACGCTTTTCCCCGAGATGTTTCCCGGCGCGCTCTCCGTGTCCCTGGTCGGCAAGGCGCTGGAAAAGAAGCTGTGGTCGCTCGAAGTGCGCGACATCCGCGATCACGGCCTCGGCAAGCACAAGACGGTGGACGACACGCCGGCGGGCGGCGGTCCGGGTATGGTGATGCGCGCCGATGTGGCCGCAGCCGCCATCGACGCGGTCGAACGTGCCGGCCGCCCGCTGATCTATCTTTCCCCTCGCGGTGTCCCGCTTACCCAAGCGCGGGTGAAGGCACTGGCCGGAGGGCCGGGCGCGGTGCTGCTCTGCGGCCGTTTCGAGGGCGTCGACGAACGCGTCATCGAGGCACGGGGCCTGGAAGAGGTCTCGCTCGGCGATTTCGTTCTAGCGGGTGGCGAGATCGCCGCGATGGCGCTGATCGAAGCCGCCGTGCGGCTGCTCCCCGGCGTCCTGGGCGACGAGGCCTCGCCGCAGGTGGAAAGCTTCAGCGCCGGGCTGCTCGAATACCCTCAGTTCACCCGCCCACAAAGCTTCGAAGGGCGGTCCATTCCGGATGTCCTAACCAACGGAAATCACAAAGAAATTGCCAAGTGGCGGCAGGCCGAGGCACAACGTCTCACGCGCCAAAGGCGGCCCGAGCTTTGGGCCCTCTATGAAAAGGGGAAGGGCTAGGTTATACGGCCCCTCCTTTCACTTCCGCGCGCGCATGGAGACCCCAATGAACCTGATCCAAGAGCTCGAGACCGAGCAGATGAAGGCCCTGCGCGCGACGCCTCATCCCGATTTTCGTGCCGGCGACACGCTGAAGGTCAACGTCAAGGTGGTCGACGTCACCTTCGACGAGAAGACCAAGCAGAATAAGACGCGCGAGCGGCTTCAGGCCTTCGAAGGCGTCTGCATCGCCCGTCAGGGCCAAGGCATCAACGAGAGCTTCACGGTGCGCAAGATTTCCTATGGCGAAGGCGTGGAGCGCGTTTTTCCGATCTATTCGCCGCTGGTGGATTCCGTGACCGTGGTCCGGAAGGGCCGCGTGCGCCGCGCCAAGCTGTATTATCTGCGCGGACGGCGGGGCAAGTCGGCCCGCATCGCCGAGCGCCAGGACAACGCGCCGGACGCCGAGCACACCAAGGCGTAAGCGGTTCTGCGAGCCTAATGTCGCAGCTGCGCTGAAAGCCCTAAAATAGGCCGTTTTCCGCTATCGAACGGCTCAAAGCGCCCATCCATCCCCAGAAAACGCGTAAAAATCGCACTTTCCGGCGCACTCCTGCTCTTGCCTTTGCAGGAAATGCTTTAGAATGGGGCTTCTTTCGATTCGCAGAGGAACCTCAAATGGCAAAAGCCGCACTCGCACCAATGCCTGGCGCAACCGCCGCCGCAAAGCCCAAAGTCGAAACGGTCTCCACGCGTCAATTGGCGGCGCAAGTCGCCGCTAAGCATGATCTGTCGAACAAACAGTCCCATGCGATCCTCGAGGAGACGATCGGCCTCATCACCAAGCACCTGAAGAAGGGCCTGCGCGTCCGTCTGAATGGGCTCGGCATCCTGGTCGTCAGGAAGCGCGCCGCGCGCATGGGCCGCAACCCGGCGACTGGCGAGGCCATCAAGATCAAGGCGAGCAAGAAGGTCGCCTTCCGCGCCGCGAAGGAATTGAAGCAGGCGATCTAATCGCTGTTCGCGTCGGATTGAGAGCCGGGTGGGCGCGTTCGCGCCTGCCCGGTCTTTTTTTTACGCGTGCCGGGCCAGCTTGCCTCGCTTTCCCATGCGCGCTACTTAGCGGGCCGCCCCTCCTTTAGAAAGGAACTAAGGATGCCTCACAAGAAGATCGCATTGATCGGCGGCGGACAGATCGGCGGCACGCTGGCCCTCCTAATCGGTCTGAAAGAGCTTGGCGACGTCGTCCTGTTCGATGTCGTGGAGGGCCTGCCTCAGGGCAAGTCGCTGGATATCGCCCAAGCAGGAGCGGTGGAGAGCTACAACGGCGTCTTTAAGGGCACCAACGACTATTCCGATATTGCCGGCAGCGATGTCGTGATCGTCACCGCCGGCGTGCCGCGCAAGCCCGGCATGAGCCGCGACGATTTGCTGGGCATCAACCTCAAGATCATGGCGTCGGTGGGCGAGGGCATCAAAACCCATGCGCCGGACGCATTCGTGGTCTGCATCACCAATCCGCTCGACGCCATGGTGTGGGCGCTGCGTCAGTATTCGCAACACTCGCACCAGAAGATCGTCGGCATGGCCGGCGTGCTCGACAGCGCGCGCTTCCGCCATTTTCTCTCCCAGGAGCTGGGCGTCAGCGTCGAGGAGGTGTCCGCCTTCGTGCTCGGCGGCCATGGCGACACGATGGTGCCGATGCCGCGCTTTTCGACCGTGGCGGGTATCCCGCTTCCCGAACTCATCAAGATGGGCTGGATCACGCAAGAGCGCCTCGACCAGATCATACAGCGCACCCGCGACGGCGGCGCCGAGATCGTCGGCCTGCTGAAGACTGGCTCGGCCTATTACGCGCCGGCAGCTTCGGCCATCGCCATGGCGGAGAGCTACCTCAAGGACGAGAAGCGCGTCCTGCCGGTGGCCGCCTATGTGAACGGGCCGTACGGCATCAAGGATCTTTACGTCGGCGTGCCGGTGGTGATCGGCAACAAAGGCATCGAGCGCATCATCGAGCTGAAGCTGACGGAAGAGGAAAAGGCCGCTTTGGACAAATCCGCCGCGTCCGTGCAAGGCCTGCTCGAAGCCTGCAAGAAGATCGATCCAAAATTGGCTTGAGGCCATGTCACGGATTTTGCTCGCCGCTTTGCTGGCGCTCGCCCCGTTCACCGCCTCGGCCGCGACGTTGACGGTCAAGGTCGATAATATCGACACGAAGGGCGGTGTTTTGCGGCTGTCTTTATTCGACGAGGCGACGTGGCCGAAGGACAGCGCCGAGCCCGTCGCCAGTGCCAATGTGCCTGCGCTGGCGCCCGAAACCGTCGTCACGCTCTCGAACCTCAAGCCCGGTGTCTATGGCGTCAAGACCTATCAGGACGCCAACGCGAACGGGAAGTTCGATCAGAACTGGGTGGGCTTGCCGCTGGAACGCTACGGCTTTTCCAACAATGCCAGTCCGGTGCTGTCCGAACCGGGATTCGACAGGACCAAATTCACGCTCCACGACGGCGAGAATACGATTTCGATCCGCCTGCAATAGCGGGTGCCGGCTTGGCCGGCCGGCACCCGTTGGCCTCAACGCGCAAGATACAGGCCCGACATCCAGACCCAATGGTCGCGGTCAAACCGCCAATGGCCCTTGTGCCAGACGAAATCGCGATGCGGCGGCGCCGGGCGATATTCTATGCGCGGAGCAGGCGTGCGGTCGCGGTCGTGCATGGCGTCGCGGAACTGGTTCTGCGCGACGATCATGTGCGAGTTTTGCACGACGAGCGAACCGTGTATCGGCGCGGCGAGAGTGGGCGTCGCGGTCAGCGGCGATGCGGCGCCGAGCAGGATGGCAAACAGGCCCGCGAACCTTAGTGTCTTCGTGATCTTGTTCATCGGTCTTCTCCTAACTTCATGCCCCTGTACAAGAGATCGGGATTGCCGCAGGCTTTCCGCAAGGCCGGCCTGACTGTGGTAGCCCTACCATTTGAATGATTTTTGTCGTGAATTGTCGCCGGACCTCGCTTGGCCGCAACACTTCGCGACAGGGCGGTCAAGACAATGAAGAGAGAAGACGAATGATCCCGCGCCTTGAAACCGAACGGCTGATCCTGCGCGAAGTCCGCCCCGATGATTTTGACGCCTTTGCCGGCTTCATGGCCGATCCCGACGTGGTGCGCTATCTGCACGGCGAGCCGATGGCGCGCGCCGACGCCTGGCGGGCGTTCGCCACCGGCATCGGCCATTGGGCCTTGCGCGGCTACGGCGTGTGGGCGGTGGAGCGCAAGGCCGACGGCCAATTCATCGGCCGCGTCGGCCTCTATAATCCGGATGGTTGGCCGGGACTCGAAGTCGGCTGGACGCTCGGGAAACCCTTTTGGCACCAGGGCTACGCAAGCGAGGCCGCCAAAGTGTCGATGCGCTATGGCTTTCTGACCCAGCCGGTGGACCGCCTCATCTCATTGATCGATCCGGGCAACAAAGCCTCACAGGCGGTGGCGCGAAGATTGGGCGAGAGCAAAGGCCCGCCGCACGAAATCGTGATTGGCGGCAAATTTTTCAGCGCCGATGTCTGGAGCATCACGCGCGCGGAATGGCGGCGCCAGCAGGACGCATGAACGCTTCTCCCCTTTGTCCCCCATCTTTCGAGACGCCATTCCGCCACATCCTGAGGAGGCAGCCGAAGGCTTCCGTCTCGAAGGAGCGAGGCGGAATGGCTCCTCAGGATGAGGGGTAACTCTCATGGCTTCTTCTTCGCCGACGCTTTATCGCCATCGCGACCTCGTCTTCTTCCTGAGCGGCCGCTTCCTCGGAACCGCGGCGATGCAGGTGCAGTCGGTCGCCATCGGCTGGCAGATCTACGAGATGGAGCGCACGCCGCTCGCACTCGGGCTGGTGGGGCTGTGCCAGTTCCTGCCGATGTTCCTTCTCACCCTGCCGGCCGGCGAGATTTCCGACCGGACCGACCAGCGCACGGTGCTGGCGGTGTCGACGATGTTCGCGGGAGTATGCAGCGCGCTTTTCCTTGGGCTCAATTTCGCCCATGTCGGCAGCGCCTTGGCCTTCTATGGCGTGCTGGTGCTGTTCGGCGCGGCGCGTGGCTTTTCCGGACCGGCGGGAAACTCGCTTCTGGCCTTTCTGGTGCCGCCCGAGCGCTTGTCGCGCTCCATCGCGTTGAACTCGTCGGCGTTCATGGTCGCGGTGATCGCCGGCCCGGCGCTCGGCGGCTTTCTCTACATATATGGCGCCAATGTGACCTACGGCGTCTGCGTTGCGGGGTTCCTCGCGTCGGGCGCCTGCATGCTGACGCTGGGCGGGCGCAGGCGCGTGGACGCGGCGCCGAACGAGGCCACCAGGCTCGCGCGCGTTGCCGAAGGCATTCGTTTTGTGCGCACGCGCCCCGTCGTGTTCGGCGCCATTTCCCTCGATCTGTTCGCCGTGCTGCTGGGCGGGGCGACGGCGCTGTTGCCGGTGTTCGCGCGCGATATCCTTCAAGTCGGACCGTTCGGCCTCGGCCTGTTACGCAGCGCGCCGGCCGTGGGAGCGGCGCTGGTGGCCCTGGCGTTGGCCCGCCGGCCCATCGAGCGCGGCACCGGGCGCAAGATGTTCGTCGCCGTGGCGGTGTTCGGCATCGCCACCGTCGTCTTTGGGCTGTCGCAGAACTTCTACCTGTCGCTGGCGGCGCTGTTCGTGCTGGGCGGCTCCGACATGATCAGCGTCTTCGTGCGCCACGCCCTCGTCAACTTCGCGACGCCCGACGAGATGCGCGGTCGCGTCGGCTCGGTCAACATGCTGTTCATCGGCGCGTCGAACGAATTGGGCGAGTTCGAATCCGGACTGACCGCGGCGCTGTTCGGTACGGTGCCGGCGGTGGTGATCGGCGGGCTGGGAACGCTCGCCGTCGTGGCGGCGTGGATGAGACTATTTCCGCCGCTCAGAACCGTCGACCGGCTGAGCGACGTGGCCCCCGATCACCAGCGATAGTTCAGCGAAGCGTAAACGCCGTCTGGGCTGGCTTCCAGATCGCTGTCGAATCCGTATTTTTCATGGTAGCGCGTGGTGATCAGCTCATTGTACCCGAGCGAGATCACGGCGCTCGTCGCTACATCCCACCAGTGATGCTTCTTGGCGTCGACGCGGGAATAACCGACGAATTCGGCGGCGGCATAGGCGGGCAAACCATATTGCCAGCCGTAACGGTGCCACAAGAATCCCGCAGGCGCGAAGCCCAGTGCGGCAGTATCCGACGGGAAGGAATCCCAGTTGCTGCCGCCGGGAGTGCATGGATGAGCAAAAGGACGGCACTCGCGCACGAGATGTTTGATCGCAAAAGCGGTGCCGACGGTCAATACGGTGACCGCGGTCAGTTGCTTTACTCCGGTCCAATCGTCCTTCCACAGGGCGATGCCGCCGGCCGCCATCGGCAGCGCGATGGCGACAAAAGTTCCGGCGGTTTCCATCGTAGTGGATTTTGCCGAAGACGCTTGCGCGGGCGCGTTGGCGCACAACAGAACAGTGAAAGCGTACGCTACGCAGATTCTCCTGGTCATGCCCACGCCCCTGGCCTCGCCGATGGTGCCGACTATAGCGTCATCGACGGCGCGCGCAATTGCCGCGAATCTCGGGCAAGATGCAGGCCCGGACTCGCGCGAGGCACTGATGGATCCATGGGTTTTGAAGGGCTGGACCCGGGCTCAAATCCACGTTGTCGTGGCGAGCTATCTCGGCTGGACGCTGGACGCGTTCGATTTTTTCCTGCTGGTTTTCGTCATGCAGGACGTCGCGAAACAATTCGCCACGCCCTTTGCCTCTGTCGCAATGGCCTTGACAGTGACGTTGGCGATGCGCCCGCTTGGCGCCTTCATCTTCGGGCGGCTGGCGGACCGTTTCGGGCGGCGGCCGGTCCTGATGGCCGACGTGGCGCTTTATTCGTTCTTTGGGTTTGCCACGGCCTTGGCGCCAAATCTAACGGTCTTTCTGATCATCCGCGCGCTGTTCGGCGTGGCGATGGGCGGCGAGTGGGGTGTCGGCGCATCCCTGACCATGGAGACAATCCCGCCACAGGCGCGCGGCTTTGTTTCCGGCGTGCTGCAATCGGGCTATCCCAGCGGCTACCTTCTGGCTTCCCTGGTCTTCGGGTTGCTCTATCCCTTCATCGGCTGGCGCGGCATGTTCATGGTTGGCGCCCTGCCGTCGCTACTCATTTTATACATCCGCAGCAGCGTACCGGAATCTCCGGCCTTCAACCGTGAGGCCGGCAAGCACGGCGATGCCATGTTGATTCTCCTCCGGCACTGGAAGCTCGCGCTCTATGCGATCGCGCTGATGACGGCGTTCAATTTCTTCAGCCACGGCACGCAGGACCTTTATCCCACATTCCTGCTGAAGCAGCGCCATTTCGGTCACGACACGGTGACCGGCATCACCTTGCTCTACAATATCGGCGCCATTCTGGGCGGGTTGACGTTCGGCTCGATTAGCCAGGTGCTCGGACGCAGGCGAGCGATGATCTTCGCTGCGCTGCTGGCGGTGTCCGCTGTCTGGCTGGGGGCCTTTTCGCAGACGGCTGTCATGCTGGCGCTCGGCGCCTTCATCGTGCAGTTCTCGGTGCAAGGCGCCTGGGGCGTGATTCCGGCGCATCTCAACGAATTGTCGCCGCCCGAAGCGCGCGGCACCTTCCCCGGAACCGTCTATCAGCTGGGGAACTTCATCGCGTCGTCCAACGCGGTGATCCAGGTCTGGATCGCGGAGTCCAACGGCGGCAATTACGCTCTGGCAATTGCAATCGTGGCTGTCGCGGCGGCCCTGGCGATCGCGCTGCTGATCGGAGGTGGCCGCGAAGCGAAAGATGTTGATCTTTCGACTAGTGCTCTGCCCGGCGACTAGCTTTTCAGGAACACGTCCACGCGATCGAGCGGGCCGTTGTCGTCCGCGCCGCCCATGGCGCGCACGTCGATGCGTTCGGCGGGCACGCCCTGATCGATCAGAACTTGGCGGACGACGAGCGCGCGCTTGAGAGAGAGCCGGCGCGTATCCGACGACTTGTCGCCGCGCGGACCGCCATAGGCCAAAAGTTGAACGCGTGACGACCCGTCGCCGAGCGCCGTGCTGAGTTCTCCCGCCATAGATTTTGCGGTTTGCATGGCCGCAACGGTGGGATCGTCGGCATTGGCCGCGAACAGGATGACACCGCGCTTGGTCCCGCTCGGAACTTCGGGAATGGTCGCAGGTGTCGAGAGGCGCGCCGGCGCAGGTGTGTGGACCGGCGGGGGTTCGATGCTCGCCACGCGCTGCGGCTGCGTCCTGATCGCGGGCGCATGCTGCACGAGGACCGGAGCCGTGTGCTGCACGGGTGGTTGGACGTGAATCAAGCTTTGCGGTGTCTCGGCGGGAGTGACGTGCCGCATTTCCACGGGGGCCGTGTGCTGCACAGGCGGCGGTTCGATGGACGTGGTGCGCTGAGGTATCGCGGCCGTGTGCTGCACGACGCGCTGCGGAGGGGGTTCGGGCTTGGTCGGCGTTGGAGCCGTCGGCCGCGAAACGGCGAATTCGCCGAAGTCGCTCAGCGGCGGCAGCGAGGTCTCGGCAGGGGCGGCAACCGGTGCTTTTGCCGCCGCCGCTTTGACCCGCCGCGTCGTAACCTGCGGCGCGATCATCAGCGGGGCCGCATGATGCACTTGCGCCACTTCAGGCAGCGGTTGTTCCAGATGATGATGGCGGGTGGGCATGTGCAGACGGATCGGCGCGCCGTTGTCGCCCGGCTGGCGCAGCGTTGGCACGACGCGCCCAAACTGTCCGCCGGGATAAAGCAGCACCTGCGTGCCGCCCGCTCCCGGATTCACGGTGACGTCCTGGCCCGGGTACATCTGCGCCGCGGCCGGCGCCGCGATCAAAAGGAAACCTGCCAGGGCAGTGACGTATCGCATCAATTCGAATCGGCCCTGTCCGTGTGGGACTGCAACCATAAACGCGTCGGGGTGGGGCCTCAACTCTCAGGCGCGGCGCCCTGCAGGAGTTTAAGGATTTGCGGGTGCAGTGTGTCGTTGGTGGCAAGGAGCTCGCCCGTCTCCAGCATACGGGCCTCCCCATCCAGGTCGCTGACCATGCCCCCGGCCTCGCGCACCAGCAGGATTCCCGCCGCCACGTCCCAGGGATTGAGCCCGCGTTCCCAGAAACCGTCATAGCGCCCCGCCGCCACGCCCGCCATGTCGAGCGACGCTGCGCCGCACCGCCTTATGCCGGGGCTGATCGCCAGCACGGCCTGGAGCTCCGCCAGGAAGCGCGCATGCCCGGGGCGGCCCATGAACGGCGCGCCGGTGGCGAACAAGGCCTCTTTCATGTGCTTCCGGGCGGCGACGCGCATCCGCTTGTCGTTGAGATAGGCGCCGTGGCCCTTCTCGGCGACGTACATCTCGTCGACCACCGGGTTGTACACCACCGCGGAGACTAACTGGCCTTCGCGCTCCAGCGCGATCGAGATGGCGAAGATCGGAATGCCATGCAAGAAATTCAGCGTGCCGTCGATCGGATCGATAATGAAGCGGTGGGATTTGTCCGGTCCGTCGTTGGCGCCCGTTTCCTCGCAGAGAAAAGCGTAGCCCGGACGCGCGCGCGACAATTCCTCGATCAGAATGCGCTCGGTGCGCTCATCGGCGGTGGAGACGAAATCCGCCGGTCCCTTGAGCGAGACCTGAAGGTTCTCCAGCTCGCCGAAATCGCGGATCAGCCCGCGCCCCGCTTTGCGCGCGGCAGCGACCATCACATTCAACGCCGGGGAGAGGTAAGGCATCTCTATTCCGCCCGGCGCACGTAGGTGCCTTCTTCCGTCGAGACGATGATTTTGCTTCCCGCCTCGATGAACGGCGGCACCTGGAGCTTGAGCCCGTTCTCCAGCGTGGCGCTCTTGTAGGACGGCGCGGCCGTGCCGCCCTTCATCACCGGATCGGCTTCGACCACTTTGAGCGTCACCTGCACCGGAAGCTGGATGCCGATGGGCTTGCCCTCATAGGTCTGCACCAGCACCTTCATGCCGTCCTGCAGGAACTGGGCCTGTTCGCCGACGAAATCGCGCTCAAGCTCGATCTGGTCGTAGGTTTCGATGTCCATGAAGGTCAGCATGTCGCCGGCGGCGAAGAGGAACTGATAGTCCTTCTTTTCCAGATAGACCTCGTCCACCGCCTCGTCGGAGCGGAAGCGTTCGTTCAGCTTGGTTCCGGTGATGACGTTCTTGAGTTCGACCTGATTGTAGGCGCCGCCCTTACCGGGCTTGACCGCCTGGGTCTTCACCGCGAGCCACAGCCCGCCATCATGCTCGATCAGCGTTCCGGGGCGGATTTCATTGCCGGCGATTTTGGACATAGCGGACGCGCTCCCGGCGCGGTTGCAGGTTTCGGTCGTGAGAAAGAGCGCGCGGGTTCTATCAGCCCCGCCGCGGCGGGTCAAAACAGCGCGTTGAAGGCCTTAACGGCTGCTTCCGGGCCGCCGGGATGATCCCAAACACCGGAGGACACGGCCAAGAAATCCGCGCCCGCCGCGACCAAAGGTGCGGCGTTCTCGACCGTGATCCCGCCGATGGCGACGCACGGCACCACCATCAGGTCCGACCACCATTTGAGTATCTCGGCGTCGGCATGGGCCTGCGTTTCTTTGGTCTGAGTGGGGAAGAAGGCGCCGAAGGCAACGTAATCCGCGCCCGACTCGGCCGCCTCGATCGCCAGATGGCGCGAGGCATGGCAGGTGACGCCGACAATCATGTTCGACCCCAGGGCGGCGCGTGCTTCGGCGTAGCTCGCATCCTCCTGGCCGATATGCACGCCGTCACAGCCGAGCCGCGTGGCGAGGTCGGGGCGGTCATTGAGGATGAACGCGACGCCGGCCTGTTGCGCTATAGGCAACAGGATTTCGGCGGCGCGGACGATCTCTTCGTCGGGAACGCCCTTCAAGCGCAACTGCAGGCACGCGACATCGCCCGCACCCAGCGCGCGCTTCAACGTCTCCGCAAAGGCGCGCGGATCGAGCTTCGGCGGCGTGATCAGATATAGACGGCAGCGTTCGGTCATGGTGGATTCATAGTCTGCCGCGATGAGCTTGTCGAAGCGCTCCCCCTCCGTCTCAAGCTCGCTTGCGCTCGCTTTCGACACCTCCCCCGCTGCGCGGGGGCGGAAAGAAATAGCCTGTGGTTTTCTGCCCCCGTGCAGCGGGGGAAGTGTCGAGCGCAGCGAGCCGAAGGGGGCAGGCTCAGCTCTTATAAATCTCGATCACCTTGTCGAGCAGGGCCATGGCGTCCTTCTTGGAGCGCTGGAAGGCGTTGCGCCCCATGATCGAGCCGTTGCCGCCGCCGGCCTTGATGGCGCGCGCCTCTTCGAGGATTTCCTCGTCGGCTTTCTTGCCGCCGCCCGAGAAGATCACGATGCGCCGCCCGCCAAGCGCCGCCTTCTTGATCAGCGCCACGCGGTCGGCCAGCGTGTCGATCTTCACGTTGCCCTTCTTGTACAGCTCGGCAATGTCCTTGGCGTCGACAAAGCTGGTCGGCAGCTTGACCTTGATGATGTGGGCGCCGAGCAGTGCCGCGATCTGCGTCGCGTAGGCATCGACGTCGATGGCGGTCTCGCCGTCCTTGGAGATGTCCTCGCCGCGCGGATAGGACCAGATCACGGTCGGCAGGCCGACCTCTTTCGCCTGGGCGACGAATTCGCGCGCCGTCTCGAACATCTCATAGGACTTGAGCGAGCCGGGATAGATGGTGAGGCCGACTGCGGTGCAGCCGAGCCGCAGCGCGTCCTTGACCGATCCGGTGACCGCCTGGGTCTTCGGCCCATCCTTGGGGTAGAGCAGGTTCGCGCTGTTGACCTTGAGGATCAGCGGAATGCGCCCGGCGAAAGTCGCGGCGCCCGCTTCCAGCATACCGAGCGGCGAGGCGAAAGCGTTGAGCCCGGCGTCGACCGCCAACTGGAAATGGTATTGCGGATCGTAAGCGGGGGGATTGGGCACGAAGCAGCGGTCCGGACCGTGCTCATAGCCCTGGTCCACCGGCAGAATGACGAGCTTGCCCGTGCCGCCGAGCCGGCCGTGGTACAGCATGCGCGCCAGGTTCGTCTTGACGCCCGGATTGTCGCTTTCGTACCAGCTCAGAATTTCTTGTACGGCTTCACTCATTATCTGGGTCCTTTTTGCTTCACTTCACCATCAACGCTTCGACGCCGGGTAGTTCCAGGCCTTCCATCCATTCCAGGAAAGCGCCGCCAGCCGTCGAGACATAAGAGAATTCATCCGCCACGCCCGCCTTGTTGAGGGCGCTGACCGTATCGCCGCCGCCGGCCACCGACAGAAGCTGTCCGGCCTTGGTGCGCGCAGCCACAAGCTTCGCCGCGGCGACGGTGCCTTTGTCGAAAGGCGGCGTCTCGAAAGCGCCCAGCGGCCCGTTCCACACCACGGTGCGGGTGTTGTGCAGGAACTTCGCGAATTCCTCGACGGTGGCCGGGCCAACATCGAGGATCATCTCGTCCGCCGCGACCTGGTCGATGGAAATGGTGCGCGTCGCCGCGCCCGCCTTGAATTCCTTGGCGACCACGGCGTCAGTCGGCAGGAGCAGCGCGGTGCCGCTCTCCACCGACAGCGCGATCACGCGGCGCGCAATATCCAACTGTTCGGGTTCGTACAGCGACTTGCCGACCGGTTTGCCTTCGGCCGCGAGAAATGTGTTGGCCATGGCGCCGCCGATCACCAGCGTCTCCACCCGCTTCACCAGATTTTCCAGCAGCGCAATCTTGGTCGAGACCTTGGCGCCGCCGATCACCGCCATCAACGGCCGCTCGGGGTCGTTCAGTGCCTTCTGCAGATGGGTCAATTCGGCCTGCATCGAGCGCCCCGCCGCGCAAGGTAGCAGGTGCGCCACCGCCTCGGTGGAGGCGTGAGCGCGATGGGCGGAGGAGAAGGCGTCGTTGACATAGATGTCCGCCAGCTTGGCCAGCGCCTTGGCAAAGTCCGGATCGTTCTTCTCTTCCCCGGCGTGGAAGCGGGTGTTTTCGAGCAGCAGGACCTCACCGTCCTTCAGTTTGGCGACCGCGGCTTCGGCGACGGGGCCGATACAATCCGACGCGAAAGCCACCGGACGCCCCACCTTGTCGGCCAGCGGCTTCGCCACTGGGGCCAACGACATCGACGGCACGACTTTGCCTTTGGGCCTGTCGAAATGCGAGCAGACGACGGCGCGCGCGCCCTTGGCGCAGAGGTCGCGGATGGTCGGCGCCTGACGGTCGATACGCGAGGTGTCGGTGACGACGCCGTCCTTCATCGGCACGTTGAGGTCGGCGCGGACCAGCACGCGCTTCGATTTCACGTCGAGGTCATCGATGGTGCGGAAGGTGGCCATGGTGCTTGTCCTCGGTTCCCGTCCTTGGACGGGTCGGCATTCACAGGCGAAAAAGGAAGGGGCGCCGTCGCGGCGCCCCCAGATCGTTCAGATCAGCTTGCCCATCGCGACGGCGGTATCAACCATGCGATTGGAGAAGCCCCACTCGTTGTCGTACCAGGAATAGACGGCGATCAGATTGCCGTCCATGACCTTTGTCTGATCGGGCATGAAGTAGGACGACGCCGGCATGTGGTTGAAGTCGTGCGACACCAGCGGCGCGTCGACGATTTCGAGGATGCCCTTGAGCGCGCCGTCGGAGGCGGCCTTCATCGCCGCGTTGATGTCGTCCTTGCTGGACGGCTTCTTGACCACGACCTTGAGGTCGATCAGCGAGACGTTCGGCGTCGGCACGCGCACCGAGATGCCGTCGAGCTTGCCTTTGAGTTCCGGCAGCACCAGGCCGACGGCCTTGGCGGCGCCGGTGGTGGTCGGGATCATCGACTGCGCCGCGGCGCGGGCGCGGTAGAGGTCCTTATGCAGTTGATCGAGCACAGGCTGGTCGTTGGTGTAGGAGTGGATCGTGGTCATGATCCCCTTCTCGATGGTGAGAAGGTCGTTCAGCACCTTGACGATCGGCACCAGACCGTTGGTCGTGCACGAGGCGTTGGAGACGACCAGATGCTCCTTGGTGAGCTTGTGGTGGTTGACGCCATAGACCACCGTCAGGTCGGCGCCGTCCGAGGGAGCGGAAACCAGCACGCGCTTGGCGCCGGCTTCGAGTAGCATTGCTGCCTTGGCGCGCGCGGTGAACAGTCCGGTGCATTCCATCGCGATGTCGACGCCCAGTTCCTTGTAGGGCAGCTGGGTGGGATCCTTGATCGCGGTGACTTTGATCTTGTGGCCCGCGGCGATCATCATGTCGCCGTCGACCGTCACGCTGGCGGGAAATCGTCCGTGTACGGTATCGTAACGCAGCAGATGCGCATTGGTGTCCACCGGGCCCAGATCGTTGACCCCGACGATTTCGATATCGCGGCGTCCGCTTTCCACGATCGAGCGCAGCACCAGACGCCCGATGCGTCCGAAGCCGTTGATTGCAACACGAATGGCCATACTTACCTCCTATGAATCCAGCGATCTGTTGCGGCTGACTTAGTCCCGAAGACCTAGCGTTTCAATGCACTTTTTGCCGCTTCGGCGACCGCTTCGGGCGTGATGGCGAAATGGGCATAGACATCCTTGTAGGGCCCGCTGGCGCCGAAGCCGTGCATCCCCACGAAAGCCCCTGTAGAACCGATGTAACGGTCCCATCCGAGGCGCACGGCCGCTTCGATTGCGACCTTTACCGTGCCTGGTCCGAGGACGGCTTCACGGTATGTTGCGCTTTGTTGCTCGAACAGCTCCCAGCACGGCATGGAGACGATCCGCGCCGCGATGTTTTCCGCCGCCAACAGGTCGCGGGCCTTGAATGCCAGTTCCACCTCCGAACCGGTGGCGAGCAAGGTGACTTTGGCGTCAGGCGAGCCGGCCAGTTCATAGGCGCCTTTGGCGCACAGGTTTTCATCGGTATGCGTGGTGCGCACGGTCACCAGGTTCTGGCGGGTGAGCGCGAGGAAGCTCGGGCTCTTCTTGTCGGCCAGCGCCAGCGCCCAGCATTCGGCGGTCTCCACCGCATCGGCCGGGCGGAAGACTTTCAGGTTGGGCATGGCTCGCATCGCCGCCAGATGCTCGACCGGCTGATGGGTCGGGCCGTCCTCGCCCAGCCCGATGGAATCGTGCGTCATTACATAAACGACACGAATACCCATCAGCGCGGCCAACCGGATCGACGGGCGGCAATAGTCCGAGAACACCATGAAGGTTCCGCCATAGGGAACCACTCCGCCGTGCAGCGCCATGCCGTTCAGCGCCGCAACCATGCCGTGCTCGCGGATGCCGTAGTGGATATAGCGGCCGGTGAAATCGCCGGGCGCGATGTCCACCATTCCTTTGGTCTTGGTATTGTTGGACGGCGTCAGATCGGCCGAGCCGCCGATGGTGAACGGCCACATCGCGTTGATGACCTCAAGCGCCATCTCGGACGCCTTGCGGGTGGCGACAGACGGCTTCTCGGCGGTGATCTTCTGTTTCAGCTCGTTGAGCGCACTGTCGAGATTGCTGGGAGCCGCGCCGGAAATCGCCGCCGCGAACGTGGCGGCCTGGGGCGATTGGCTCTTGCGCTTGGTCCAGGCGTCATACGCTGCCTTGCCGCGCGCGCCGATGGCGCGCCAGTCCGCCGCGATGTCGTCGGGAATCACGAACGGGTCAAAGGGCCAATTGAGGATCTTGCGGGCGCCCGCGATCTCCTCGGCGCCCGGTGCGTCGCTGTGCGCTTTCTGCGTGCCCGCCCGCGTCGGGAAGCCGAAGCCGATGATCGTCTTGCAGGCGAGCAGCACCGGCTTGTCGCTCTTCTGCGCCCAGGCGAGCGCGCGCGCCACGTCGGCCGCATTGTGACCGTCGACCCGCACGGTGTTCCAGCCCGCGGCCTGGAAACGCTCGACCGTATCGGTCGAATCGGAAAGCGAGGTCGCCCCGTCGATCGTGATGGAATTGTCGTCGAAGAGCACGATCAGCCTGGACAGTTTCAGATGTCCGGCAAGCGAAATCGCCTCGTGGCTGACGCCTTCCATTAGGTCGCCGTCGCTAGCGAGCACATAGGTGTGATGATCGACCAGATCGTTGCCGAAGCGCGCGTTGAGGATGCGTTCGGCCAGCGCCATGCCGACGGCGTGGGCAATGCCTTGGCCGAGCGGGCCGGTGGTGGTCTCGATGCCGGGAATGTGGCCATATTCGGGATGGCCGGCGCAGGGACTGTCGATCTGTCGAAAGCGCTTGATGTTGTCGATCGTGATGCCCGGATAGCCAGTCAGATAAAGCAGCGAATACAGCAGCATGGAGCCATGGCCGGCCGAGAGCACAAAGCGGTCGCGATCGGGCCAGGCAGGCTCGCTGGGGTCGAATTTCAGGAATTGGGAGAACAACACCGTGGCCACGTCGGCCATTCCCATCGGCATGCCGGGATGGCCCGATTTGGCGGCCTCCACGGCATCCATGGTGAGCGCCCTCAGCGCATTCGCCAACCGCCGGATTCTGGCTTGCTCATCACCTTCCGCGGAGCGCGGATTTGCTTGGGGAGTGCTCATTTTGCGACTTTACCTAAAGGTCAAGCTCCGGCCTTAACGAGGGCGGGGCTTAGCCGTCAAGGTCTCTCCCCAGGAACTTCTATTTCTTTGCGTTGACCCCATTTCACCCATGCGCCTAAGGTCTTGCCCGGACACGCAGAAGGAGGCGCGCTCATGAGCAGGCTCGAACTCGCGGCAGAACGCCTCGCCAAAGCCCTCGACTCGCTCGATTCGGCCGTGGCGCCGCTCGCCAAGGCGCACGACAGCGCCTCCGATGCGGAAAAGCGCGCAGCCCAATTGAGCGAGGAGCGCGAAACGCTGCTGGCCCGCATCGCCGAGCTTGAGGACGAGTTGCGCACCTTGTCGGGACTGACCGAACAAGCCGAAGAACGCCTGGACGGGGCCATCGCGGAAATCCGCACGGCGCTGGGGCGATAATTTCTGCCCCCGCTTTAGCGGGGGAAGTGCCGAGCGTAGCGAGGCGAAGGGGGTTAATCGCCATTCGCTTTTTTAAGGAGTGAGACATGCCCCTGGTCAACGTCATGGTGAATCAACGTGCCTATACCATCGCTTGCGACGAAGGCGAGGAGGAGCATCTCAAGCAGCTCGCCGGTCATGTCGATTCAAAGGTGCGCGAGTTGCTCGGTTCGGTGGGGCAGGTCGGCGACCAGCGCCTGATGCTGATGTCGGCGCTGCTTCTGGCCGACGAATATCACACGCTGGCGGCCCAGCACGACGCGCTCAAGAGCGAAGTCTCCGAATTGACCGCCAAGCGCGAGGAATTGGACAAGCGCCTGGACAAGTCCGAAGGCTTCGCCGCCGAGACTCTGGAAGTCGCCGCCAACCGGATCGAGAACATTGCCGGGCGGTTGGCACAGGCGTAGAGTGGTTCTCGGATAGGTACTGCCCCGCTCGTCAGGAGAGTGATGCCCAGGGGCCTTAATGGTACTCACCGGGAGCTGTCCCTGACCGTGGCCGTGGCTGCGGACATATGGCGCCCACCTGCACTTGCAGGCCCGTGAGGATCCACGTCCAACGGCGGAGGCGGTCCTGTCCACTTTATGACGATGAATGAAAAACCCCGCCTCCGCGAAGAAGCCCGCGCGTTGCGCAAGCAACTGGCGCGCGCCGTCCCCGGTTTCGCCAATTACGTCGCCGCTCAGTTTGCCGGCCGCTTCGCCGAGTTCGGCTTTGCGCCCGACGCTGTGGTGGCCGGCTATTGGCCATTCAAGGAAGAGGCCGATCCGCGCCCGCTGATGCAGGCGCTCTCGGCGAAAGGCCATCCGCTCGGCTTGCCGCGCATCTCCCGGCGCAATGCGCCGCTCGAATTCCGCCGTTGGATCGAAGGCGATCCGATGCGGCCGAACGCCTTTGAGATCGCCGAGCCGCTGGCCGGCGCCGCAATCGTGACGCCGTCTATCCTGCTGGTGCCGATGCTGAGCTTCGACGCGCAAGGCTACCGGCTGGGCTATGGCGGGGGCTATTACGACCGCACGCTGGGCGCGCTGCGCGCTGCGCGCAAGATCGTCGCGGTGGGCGTCGCCTATGCGGGGCAGGAAGTGGCCGAGGTGCCGCGGGTCGGCCACGACGAGCCGCTCGACGCCATCGTCAGCGAAAAAGGCTTTCGACTCTTTCACCAGACATAAGGCAGCAGCCGGTAGCGCACGCGCGCGGCATAGTCATCGTAGCCGGGCAGGTCTTTGCGCAACGCGCGCTCCTCGATGAATGTTCGGATCATCAAAAGGCCGACAATCAACGGCAGAACCGCGAGCCCTAGCCAGGAACCGAGAAGCAGCGGCATGCCGAGCATGTAAATCAGCGCCCCTGCATACATGGGGTGACGCACGATGCTGTACGGCCCCGTGCTGATGACCTTCTGGCCGCGCTCCTTCTGAATCTTGATCACGGGGGCGGCAAAGGAATTCTCGCGGAAGGTCCACAGCACGGCGACGAAGCCGATCGGGATCAGAACGGCGCCGACATCGTTGACCCATTCGGGAACGTGCGATGTGCCCCAGCGCTTGGCATCGAGCGCCATCAACACCACCCAACCGTACCAGCTCAGCATCATGATCGACATGAATACCTTGTCCCAGAACACCTGGCCCTTCTGGAACGCGCCGCCCAGGCGATCCTTGAGCAGCGCCGGATCGGTCCATGCCAGCCACAGGATCGACAGCAGGCTGCCGATGACCATCTCCGCCATGAAGATCCACCCATCACGCCAATCGAGCGTGCCCGCGGGCACGAACAGCACGGCTCCCGTGAATATCATCCAGACTATGGTCTTGGCGGAATTTGCCCATGTCATCGTTGATCACCGCAGTGCTGGCTCGCCGGCTTTTATATGGTAAGTAGCCTTCATGCACATTCTATTCATCGGCGACATCATGGGGCGGCCGGGGCGCGACGTTGTCGCCGCCGAACTGCCGCGTCTTCGCGAAGTGCTGAAGCTCGATTTCGTCGTCGCCAATGGCGAGAACGCGGCGGGCGGCTTCGGCATCACACGCGCGATTGCCGACGATCTGTTCGCCGTGGGCATCGACTGTCTGACCAGCGGCAATCATTGGGCCGACCAGAAAGAGATTCTCTCCGTCATCGATCACGAGGACCGCATCCTGCGCCCGCGCAATTATCCGGCCGGCGTGCCGGGCAAGGGCACGGGGCTCTACGAGACGCGCGCGGGCCAGCGCGTTCTGGCGATCAACGTGATGGGCCGGGTGTTCATGGATGCGCTCGACGATCCCTTCGCAGCCGTCGCCGCCGAGCTGGAGGCCTGTCCGCTGGGCGAAGGCGCTGACGCCATCGTGGTCGACATCCACGCCGAGGCCACCAGCGAAAAGATGGCGATTGGCCAGTTCTGCGACGGCCGCGCCAGTATGGTGGTCGGCACGCATCAGCACATTCCGACGGCCGACGCGCAGATCCTTCCTGGCGGCACCGCCTACCAGACCGACGCGGGCGCCTGCGCCGATTACGATTCGGTGATCGGGATGGAGAAGTTCGAGCCGCTGCAACGCTTCACCAGGAAGATGCATTCGAGCCGCTTCACCCCGGCAATGGGCCCGGCCACTTTGTGCGGCGTGTTCGTCGTGACGAATGCCAAGGGTCTTGCCGAGCGCGTCGAGCCGGTGCGCGTCGGCGGACGGCTAAAGCAGACCGTGCCGAGCATCTAAGCGCCCGTTCGTGTTCATATCCGCGGCGCGGGCTTCGCCGTGGGGAGTCGCGGCGCAAGATTCCGGCAAAACTCGTAGAATCGAATATCCTGCGCGTAATGAGCCTCGAGGTTTCGACGCGCGCAAGCATCGAGGTTGCGGTCCAGCCCCGGGGGGTTGCGATGGGCCGCGATGTCATCATCAGGGAGTGTTGCGACTTGGGGGATTCCCAGAAGTGTACGAAGCCGTTCGAAGTCCGCCGACAATGATTCCTGGAAGCCGATAAACAAAATATCGTCCAGGCGGTTCAGAAAATATTCGTCGCTATGGAACCAGTGGTAATACGAATCCTTGATATGCTGGATTTGGTCCATTGCCCGAGCCGCTTGTTCGCGTACCAGCGGATCGTCGCTGCTAAGAGCGCCGGCCAACGCGCGCGGCGTCTTGAAATGCGAGAATGCATCGGCCTCGCCCGGCGTCCACGGCACGGAATACCGGGGCCGCCCCTGTCGTTGGCGGCTATAAAACCCGCTCACGAAACGATCGATGGGATGGCGTAAGAAGAAGATGACTTTCTCACCGCGAGGTACGCAGTTCAGCGTCATCAGGTGGTTGTGAAGGAAGAGCGCATACGCGCCGCGGTCGAGGTATCGGCTTAGGGCCTGGTTCACGGCCGAGCCGCCGGTCTTTCCGACGTGAAAGACGTGGCCAATGGGCTTGCCGCGCATTTTGGCATGGAGCCACCGCAAACGCCTGGTCACGGCAACCAATACACGGCCGGCCCGTTTGGTGATCCTGGTACCGATCAAGTGTGACCTCTGTTTTTTGGCATCATGCAATGGCTACAGTGTCAATTACTAGCCAAGCGCCTGGCGGAACCCATCGAGCCGGGGCGCATCGGCGGAAGGCCGAAGGAAACGGTGCCGGAGCTTTAGACCGCAAATTTGTGCGCCGCGAGATCGGCGCCCACAGGTTGAATGGATTGAATTCACGAAAGTTCGCGCTTACGTGAAGCGCGGAGGCCCGACATGTTCCCTGCCATCTTTGTTTCGCATGGTTCGCCGACCTTGCCGTTCGACGACGTCCCGGCGCGCGATTTTCTGCGCGGCCTGGGCGCCAAACTCGGAACGCCCAAGGCAATCCTCGTCGCCTCGGCGCATTGGGATACGCCGGCGCCGGCGCTGAACGCGGTGGCGCGCAATGCCACGATCCATGATTTCACCGGTTTCCCGAAACCGCTATACGAATTGCGCTACGAGGCGCCGGGCGCGCCCGCGCTCGCCGAGCGCGCGGCGTCACTGCTGACTGGTGCGTCGATCGACACCGAACGCGGCCTCGATCACGGCGCCTGGGTGCCGCTGATGCTGATGTATCCCGGCGCCGACATTCCCGTGCTTCAGCTTTCGGTACAGAGCCGCGCGGGCGCGGCGCATCACATCGCACTCGGCCGCGCGCTGGCGCCGCTGCGCGAGGAAGGCGTGCTGATCCTGGGCTCGGGCGGCTTCGTGCACAATCTGCGCGCCATCGACTGGAACGGTGGGCCGGAGCCGGAATGGTCGCGCGCCTTTGCCGAATGGACGCACGAAAAACTTCTGGCGCGCGATGAAGCCGCGCTTGCCGATTACCGCAGCCGGGCACCGCATGCGGCGATGGCCCACCCCACTGAAGAGCATTTTATGCCGCTGTTCGTGGCCTATGGCGCGGGCGGCGCGGAGGTCGAACGGCTGCACACCAGCGCCACCTTCGGCTCGCTCAGGATGGATGCGTATTCTTTCGCCTAGAACAGGCTTGCGGCTTACCCGCCCTCATACTCCGCCCAGCAGTCCGGCGTTTCGCGCACGATGACGGCGTGAAGGTCGGGCAGGGCCGGTTTGACGTTCCGCCAGATCCACACCGCGATATTCTCCGCGGTCGGGTTTTCCAGCCCCTCCACTTCGTTGAGGCATTGATGGTCGAGGCGCGCTAAGAGCGGCGCAAAGGCCTTCTCGATCTCGAAGAAATCGGCCACGAAGCCGGTCTTCGGATCGACCGCCCCCTCCAGCTTCAATTCGACGCGATAGGAATGGCCGTGCAACCGGCGGCAGCGATGGCCGGGGGGCACATTGGGCAGGCTGTGCGCCGCCTCGAAACTGAACGCCTGGACGATCTTCATGGGTTCTCTCCGTCGCCCGGCATATACGCAAACGGGCGGCGGGAAAAGACTCAACCGGCCTCGATGTCGTCCTTGCCCTGCGCGCTCGCCCCTTCAAGCGCATGGCTGTAGCGCGTCGCGAGCTTGGCGAATTTCTTCGGTCCCCAGACGCAGTCGAGCGTCTCCGCTTCACCCGATGTCTCACGGAACACGATGTCGCCATAGTTCAGGATCTGCTGCCAGAACGTGTAGTCCTGCTGCGCATCGACCACACGCGAAAGCAGGATGCCGTGCATGTGGTAGTCGAAAATCCCGTAATGGATGATGATGCGGAGCGGCGTGATGACGTAGCGGTGGGTGCTCCACTCCGCGACATGGGCAAGCGCGAACGGAATGGCGAAGATCAGCGGAATGTAGAAACCGGCAACGACCGAATTGTGCGGCAGTTGGCGGAACGGCCAGCCCGCGATCTCGAACCATGGGGCGTTGAGGCCGAGCTTGGTCGCGGTCAGCCATAGGATCCACAGCGCGAGGTAGAGCGTCGCGGCCAGCGCGATGAGCACCGGAATCCCGATCCAGCGATAGGCGGTCCTGTCCTTCTTGATGTCGCCGACCAGCCGGACCCAATGCACGCAGGTCTCGTGCACCTTGACTTCGCCGTCTTCCAGAATGCCGCGGATGCGCGAGCCGCCGCGAAACATATTCGCGAGTTTGAGAAAGATGAGAAACATGATGAGTGAGGCCAGCCCAGCGGCCACGAAGCTGTGCGCGCTGAACGGATCGGCGGTATAGAAAAGGAACGCGTCCACGCCGAGCGCGAAGACGAACGCGCCCCAGCGAAACCACTTCCACAATTTCCGCATTGCCCGCCCCCGTGCGCAGCGTCCATCCAATTATCTAAGGGTTCAATGCGGCAATTCTACGGGTCCCGCAAGCCGTTGATTTTGGCGGCAAACCGGCTGACTGTGTCGTTCCTGTTGGCTCACGGATCGAAAGGAAAGGGCCGCAATGCAACCTCTATTGCGGGCCGCACTGGCGGCTCTGATGGTGTGCGCCGCGCGCGCCGCCGACGCGCCGGCCGCGCCGGACTGGGCCCAGCCGGGCTCCGCAACCCATGTCCAGGGCGCCCCGCCGGCCGACTTCCACCGGCCGAGCACGAACTTCGATACGCCGATCGGCATCTTCGAAGGCCAGTCCGACATTGGAAGCGCGTTGGTGGCGGGCAGCGCCAGCTTCGATCCTGCGGCCAAAACCTACACGATCAATTCCGCCGGGTATAACGTCTGGTACACGCGCGACGAGTTTCGCTATCTCTGGAAGAGGATGTCGGGCGATGTGTCGCTCGCGGCCGATATCGCGTTTCCCGATTCCAACGGCTATGGCGACCGCAAGGCCGTGCTCGTCATTCGCCAGGACCTCGACGACGATTCCAAGGAAGCGATCGCCGCCGAACACGGCGCGGGCATGATCCATCTCGCCATGCGCCCCGATAAGGACGTGCGCGTGCAAGATATGGAATACCGCTTCGGCAGCCGCGGCTGGCTTCCCGGCGGCGCCTCGCCAGACAGCCTCGTCGTTCCGCACGCCAAGCGCATCGGGATTGAGAAGCGCGGCGACACGTTCACGCTGTGGGTCAGCCTGATGGGCGAACCGATGCATCCGTTCGGCCCGCCCTTCACGGTTCATCTCGATGGGCCGTTCTATGTCGGCATCGGCTTCTGTTCGCACCTGCCGACCACCTCCGACACGGCGGTGCTTTCCAACCTCATTCTGGAAAACAAGGCCGGTAAGGTGCGCTAGGGGAGCCTTGCAGCAATTCCCGATTGCAGGCAGGCTTTCCCCAGGTGAAGCGGGGAGCGCCCATCATGATAGCAACGGCTATGAAGCGGCTGGTTCTGACGTGCCTGTTGGCGATGCCGGTTCCGGGGTTAGCCGCCACGCAGTACGACGTCACCATCGTGCCCATGCCTGCGCCGGCCCCTGGCGCGACGACGCCCGCAATCGCGAACATCTTTACGGTCGTCGGCAATGACGGCACGGTCGTGGGCTTCCATCACCAATGGGACCGTGCCGTGTCGGGCGACGGCGGCTATACGCCGGCGATCTATGCCGGCGGCAAGCTGACGCCGATCACCCACACGCTCGGCGGCCAAAGCCTGACTGCCTATGGGATCAATCCCAGCGGCCATTTCGTCGGGACGGGCGATTTGGCCTCGGGCCACCGTCACGCCTATCTCTACGCGGACGGCAAGCTGAAAGACCTGGGCGCGATGACACACAGCGACAGCGTCGCATTCGCCGTCAACGACCAGGACGACGTGGCCGGTACCGTGTCGGACAGCACTTCGATGTCGGGCGCGCGCGCCTTCCTGGTCCATGACGGCGTGATGAAAGACCTCAACGACGTCATCGCGCGCAACCCGGCGCTATTTCAGGGCGAGAGCTACACGCTGCGCGGAGCGAACGCGATCAACAACAAGGGCCACCTCATTTTGGCGGCGCGCAGCGCGAGCGGAAAATCCGCGCTCTTGCTGTTCGCCGACGGCGCGTTGAGCGAACCCGACCCGGCGTTTCAGTCCACGCACAAGCTGGTCGAGATCGGCCGCTTGACCGACGACGACAGCTTCACCGCCAATGTCTTCGACGACGACCGTCAACACATGCACGCCTTTGTCTATTCCGCCGGCCGCTTTAAGCCGCTCGGCTCGCTGGCTGAAGGCTTCAGCGAAGCCTTCGGCATCAATGCGGATGGCGCGGTGGTCGGCGGCAGCAACCATCACGCGTTCCTCGCTCAAGACGGCGCGATCGCTGACCTCAACACCCGCGTCGACCCGGCAAATCTCGTGGTGCAGGGACGCCGTTACGTTTTGGCGACGGCCATGTCGATCAACGACAACGGCATGATTGCGGGCAGCGCCTTTGTGGGGGGCGGCGAGCAAAGCGCCATCTTCATCCTCACGCCGCGACGTCATCACTGGCTATGGTGGATGGGTGGACTAATCGTTCTCGCGGCGGGCGGCACTTTGTTCTACCGCACCCGGCGTCACCCCGCGCCGAGCGCGACCGCGATGTGATAGGTGGCGAACGCAGCGGCATAGGCCAGCGCCATCATGTAGCCGAACGTCACCGCCATCCATTTCCAGCTTCCGGTCTCGCGTTTTATGACGGCGAGCGTCGAGGCGCATTGCGGCGCAAAGATGTACCAGGCGAGGAAGGCGAGCGCGGTCGCCAAGCTCCACTGGCCGGCCAGCACATGTCCGATCTTCTGCGCCGCGTCGTCGCCGCCGGAGATCGAATAGACCGTACCGAGCGCGGCCACCGCCACTTCGCGCGCCGCCATGCCGGGGATCAGCGCCACCGAGATTTGCCAGTTGAAGCCGAGCGGCGCGAGCACGGGATGGATCGCGCGGCCGATCATCGCCGCCAAGCTGTAATTGATCGCGGGGCCCGGGGCGCCCAGGCGCGCGCGCGGAAACGAGGCGAGGAACCACACCACCACCATCATGCCGAAGATCGTCGTGCCGGCGCGCGTCAGGAACGCTTTGGCGCGGGTGAACAGGCCGATCAGTACGCTCTTCAGGCTCGGCACCTTGTAGTCGGGCATTTCGAGCATGAAGGGCGGGCTGGGTTCCTCGCGCCAGAAGATGAATTTGGCGATGAAGGAAACGCCGAGCGCGCTGACGATGCCCGCCGTATAGAGCCCGAACATCACGAGCCCCTGCAGGCTCGCCCAGCCCCAGATGGCCTTGTCGGGAATGAAAGCGCCGATGATGAGGGTATAGACCGGGATACGCGCCGAGCAGGTCATCAGCGGCGCGACCAGAATGGTGGTGAGCCGGTCGCGTTTGTTGTCGATCACCCGCGTCGACATGATGCCGGGGATAGCGCAAGCGAAGCTCGACAGAAGTGGGATGAAGGCGCGCCCGTGCAGCCCCGCGCCGCCCATGATGCGGTCCATCAGGAAAGCGGCGCGCGCCATGTAGCCGAGGTCTTCCAAGAGCAGAATGAAGAGGAAGAGGATCAAAATCTGCGGCAGAAACTGCACCACGGAACCGACGCCGGAAATCACGCCGTTCTCGATGAAGCTTTGCAGCAGCCCGGCGGGAAGCGTGCTGTGCGTGAGCGCGCCCAGCGCCGCGAAGCCGTCGGCGATCAGGTTCATCGCCGGCTGCGCCCAGCTGAACACCGCCTGGAACATCACGAACAGGATGAGGAAGAGAATGGCGAGTCCCGCGACAGGATGGAGCAGCACCGCGTCGAGCCGCGCCGTCAGCGTGTCGGGGGCGGGCATGTGGACGGTTGCGCGGATGATGGCATCGGCCTGGCGCTGGGCCGCGCGCAATTCTGTGCTGTCCGGCGCCTCCCAGGTGCTGGCCACCGCCGCGTTGACGCAGCCCGGCGCCAGCTCGTCGAGCCGCTTGAGCAATTCCTCGGTGCCGCCGCGGCGCACGGCAACGGAGGTGACCACCGGCACGCCGAGCTCGGCCGAAAGCCGCGCGATGTCGATCTTCACGCCGCGCTTGGCGGCGATGTCGAACATGTTGAGGACCAAAAGCAGCGGCCGGCCGACGCGTTTCAGTTCCAGCACCAGTCTCAGCGCCAGGCGCAGATTGGTGGAGTCGGCGACGCAGACGATCAGATCGGGCGCCGTCTCGCTCTTGAGCCGGCCCAGCACGACGTCGCGCGTAATTTCCTCGTCGGGGCTGCGGGCGCGCAGCGAGTAGGTGCCCGGCAGGTCGATCAGCGTGATGGCGCGCCCCGACGGCGTCTTCAGCGCGCCGGATTTGCGCTCTACCGTGACGCCGGGATAGTTCGCCACCTTCTGACGCTTGCCGGTGAGCGCGTTGAATAGGGCGGTCTTGCCGCTGTTGGGCGTTCCGACTAGAGCGAAGTGCCATGCCCCGAGGTCGGTCGTGACAGTCATGGGACGTCCATTAGGTGACGAGGATGGCCATCGCTTCGCGGCGGCGCAGCGCGACAGTGGCGTGATCGACGCGCACCGCGATGGGGTCGCGCCCGAAGGCGCCTTCGTGCAGGATTTCGACGTGCGCGCCTTCGACGAAGCCGAGCTCGATCAGGCGCCGTTCCAGTTCATCGGGCGGCAGGCCGGATTTGTCGTCGCCGACCAAGATCGCCTCGATGCGGCCGCGGAATCCGGGCAGCGCCTGGCCGAGCGGCGAACGGGGTTTGACGGCGGCAATCTGGCTTTCACGGCTCATAATTGGGTGCCTGGACTTTGCGAAGTATTCTCAATCTCATATATTGGGCAAGTTGAGCGCGGAGTCAATGATCCACCTTGCCGCAGCGCGGAAGGTGCAAGTATTTGTAATCATTAAAAAGTGACAATCTGTCGGTTCTGGACCCGCTTCCACTAGACCCTATCTCCGTTCCCTGCGCGGGTCGGAATTGTGAACAAGACCATAAGGAAAATGAGGTCTTGTGACCGCCTCCACATTCAGGATTAGGCTGGTCCGTCGGGTGAATCGAACATGGCAAGCACCGTCGTCAGCACGCTGGATATCCTGGAAGTCGCGAGCGGGCAGCGGCGCACCGTCTATCGCGCCGCCACGCATTTCGAGGCGCCCAACTGGTCGCGCGACGGAAAATATTTTCTGATCAACAGCGAGGGCCGTCTCTATCGCATCGCCCGCGAAGGCGGCGAGGCGGAGCGCATCGACACCTGGCCGCTGCACAAACTCAACAACGATCACGGACTTTCGCCCGGCGGCAGCTTGATCGCGGTCAGCGACCAGTCCGACGCGGACGGCCTCTCGCGGATCCATGTGCTGCACAGCGACGGGCGCGCACCCCAGCTTATCACCGAGGAGGCGCCGTCCTACTGGCACAGCTGGTCGCCCGACGGTTTGACGCTTGCTTATGTGGCGGCGCGCGGCGGCAGCGATCTCGGCATCTACACTGTTCCGGCAACCGGCGGGACGGAGCGGCGGCTGACCGACGGGCCGGGTCTCGACGACGGCCCGGATTATTCCGCAGACGGACAATTCATCTATTTCAACTCGCTGCGCAGCGGCAACATGAAGCTGTGGCGGATGCGCGCCGACGGTTCGGAACAAGAGCAGGTTACTTTCGAGAACGGCACCCGCGACTGGTTTCCCCATCCTTCGCCCGATGGGAAATGGATCGTGTTCCTCTCGTTCGGAACCGATGTGGCGGTGGGCGACCATCCGGCGAACAAGAACGTGGAACTGCGCCTGATGCCGGCGTCCGGCGGCGCGCCGCAAACCATCGCGAAACTGTTCGGCGGGCAGGGCACGATCAACGTCCCGTCCTGGTCGCCCGACGGCAAACAGTTCGCGTTTGTGAGTTACCGCGTTTGAAATAAGTATCTTGTTCCTGTAATTCCGTCCCTAAGATAACATGGCACTGTTTCAGTTTGCCTCATCCTGAGGAGCCGCCCTCGCCCTTCGAGACGGCGCTTCGCGCCTCCTCAGGATGAGGGCGGCGTCTCGAAGGACGGCAAACTGAAACAGGCCCGATAGAAGAAAGGACGTCGCTATGGGACGGTTGCAGGACAAGGTCGCTCTTATCACCGGCGCGAGCGCGGGCATCGGGCAGGCGACGGCCAGGGCGCTGGCCCGCGAAGGAGCCAAGCTGGTGCTCACCGCGCGGCGCAAGGACAGGCTCGAACAGCTCGCGGCAGAAGCCAAGAAGCTCGGCGGCGAAGCCGTCTTCATGAGCGGCGATGCGCGCGAGGAAGAGACCGCGAAACAATGCGTGGCGCTGGCCGAGAAGAGCTTCGAGCACATCGACATCCTGATCGCCAACGCCGGCATGGGCATCTACAAGAATCTCGCCGACACCAGCGCGGCCGAATACGACACGATGATGGATTCCAACGTCCGCTCGAGCTGGCTGTTCGCGCGCCATGTCGTGCCGGGGATGATCGCGCGGAAATCCGGCCAGATCCTGTTCGTCTCCTCGATGGCGGGCGTTTACGGCTTTCCCGGCGAGGCCACCTATTGCGCAACCAAATTCGCCCAGGTCGGTTTCGCCCAGGGCCTCGACAAGGAACTGCGCCCCCACGGCATCAAGGTCGGCACCATCAACCCCGGCGGCGTCAAGACCGAGTTCGCGCTCGGCACCGGGCGCACCGACAAGATCATCGAGGAGTCCGACTGGCTGGAATCCGAAGACGTTGCCGAGGCGATCCTGTTCGCCTGCGCCCAGCCCAAACTGTCGCGCATCATCCAAATCCAGATGCGAACCATGGCTGAATCTCTGACTTGATGTCCGGTGCGGGGGGAAGGCCATCGCCATGCGTCACAACGGATTGTTCTATCTTCTCGTGGTGGGGGTCCCCGCGCTGGCGATCGCATATTTCTTCCTCACGGTGACGACCGTCGTCGTGCTCCACAACGGCGGCCCCCGCGACACCGTGGTGTCGATGGTCATCAACGGCGACCGTTCGATCGAGCGCACGCCCGATAAGGCGTTGAAATCGAATTCCACCACGCTGATCCTGTTCGGTCCGCAGACCGAGGGCGATCTGTCGGTAACCTGCGTAACGAACGGGCGCCGAAACGCGTTCGCGCTCGGCCACGAGACGCCGAGCAGGTTTTCGCTCTACGACCTCGCCATCGACTCCTGCGACCGTCTGTTGAGCCGCCGCGGATTCTCGCTCTAGCACCGCCGCCGACGGCGCCACTTATCCAATGCGTGCCCGGCGGGCGTATCATGGCGGCGCCGTGTTTGTTGGCGCGGCTAGGGATTGAAGTACCCTCCCCACCCCCAGGGGGAGGGGTGTGTATCCCCGAATCCGGAAAACAACCTTCGAGGCTAAATCCTTGTCCGTCAGGTACTTGGCCGATTCTCGATTATTTCGACGCCCCGCGGCGGCTGGGCCTGGAACACCGCGCGCCCTTGAATCCCCCCATGCGCCCCGGCTATCTCACCGCCCCAACCCCGCAAGCGAAGAAGCTCCCTGATGGCCGGCCATTCCCACGCCAAGAACGTCATGTTCCGCAAGAGCAAGTCCAACGTGGCGCGCTCTAAGCTCTTCTCCAAGCTCGCGCGCGAGATCATTGTGGCGTCGAAGATGGGCATGCCCGACCCGGACCACAATGCGCGGCTGCGCATGGCGGTCAACGCGGCCAAGGCGCAGTCGATGCCCAAGGACAATATCGAGCGCGCCATCAAGAAGGGCCAGGGCGGCGACGCCGAGAACTACGACGAGATCCGCTATGAGGGCTATGGGCCGGGCGGCGTGGCGCTGATCGTGGAATGCCTGACCGACAATCGCACGCGCACCGTGGCCGACGTGCGCGCCGCCTTCTCGAAATTCGGCGGGGCGCTGGGCGAGACCGGCTCGGTTGCCTTCATGTTCGATCGCGTCGGCGCCGCTTCCTATCCGAAGGACAAGGGCAGCGAGGACGCGATGCTCGAAACCGCGCTCGAAGTCGGTGCGGAGGAATGCGTCTCCGACGAAGAGGGCCACGAGTTCCTCACCACGCCGGAAGATTTCGCCACGGTGCGCGAGGCGCTGGAGGCCAAGCTCGGCGCGCCGTCGGAATCGGGGATTTACTTCCGCCCGCAGAACACCGTGCCGGTTCCCGACAATGTCGGCGAAACGCTGGTCAAGCTGATCGAAACGCTCGACGACCTCGACGACGTGCAGCGCGTCACCGGCAATTACGAATTGTCGGATGCGTTGATGGCGAAGCTGGGCGACTAGCGCTCGCTGTCGAGATGTTCCATCTGCGCCGCCATATAGCGATCGCCGTGAATTGCGCCGGGCGGTGCGGCTTTTTCGATCGCAGCCAAATCTTCTTTGCTCAATGTGACGTCGAGCGCGCCCAAGGCTTCGGCGAGCCGCTCGCGTTTGCGCGCGCCGATCAGCGGCACGATGTCGTCGCCGCGCGACAGCACCCAAGCGATCGCGAGTTGCGCCACAGAGATATTGCGCGCCTTGGCGATCTTCGCCAGCGCTTCGACCAGCGCCAGATTGCGCTTCAGGTTATCGCCGGTGAAGCGCGGCAGCATGGTGCGATAGCCGCTCAGCGACTGGCCGATGAGCGCGCCGTCGCTGATCAGCCCGCGCGACAAGACGCCATAGGCGGTGATCGCGATGCCGGCGGCGCGCAGCCTGGGCAAAATGTTCGCCTCGATCATCCGCGTCACGAGGGCATATTCGATCTGCAGGTCGCAGACCGGCGTCACGGCATGGGCACGCAGCACGGTGTCGGCCGACATCTCGCTAAGGCCCAGATGGCGCACATAGCCCGCCTCGATCATCTCTTTGACGGCGCCCGCCACGTCTTCGATAGGCACATCCGGATCGAGGCGCGCCGGGCGATAGATATCGATATGGTCGGTGCGAAGCCGCTTCAGCGAGTAGGCGAGGAAGGTCTTGATCGCCGCGGGGCGTTGATCGATGCCGAGCCAACTGTTGTCCGGCCCGCGCAGCGCCCCGAACTTGACGCTCAGCACCACCTTGTCGCGCTTGCCCTGCAGCGCCTCGCCGAGCAGCATTTCATTGTGGCCCATGCCGTAGAAATCGCCGGTGTCAAGCAGCGTGATGCCCGCTTCCAGCGCCGCATGGATGGTCGCGATGCTTTCGTTCCGGTCCGCCGGGCCGTAGAAGTCCGACATGCCCATGCAGCCGAGCCCGAGGGCCGAAACCGCCGGTCCGTCGGCGCCGAGTTTGCGCGTTTTCATGTCTCCCATCCTATGTTTGTGTCAGTCTGTCGGCCAGTACGATTCGTCGGGCAAGTAATGGTCACCGTCCGCATTCTCGGCCTCGATCCGGGCCTCGGCCGTATGGGCTGGGGCGTGATTGAAGTTGACGGCGTCAAGCTCAAGCATGTGGCGCATGGCGTGATCGCGACGCGCGCCTCCGACGGGCTGGGCCTGCGTTTGATGAAGCTGCATCGCGAAGTGGCGCGTATCATCGCCGAATTCGAGCCGGGCGCCATCGCGGTCGAGCAGGCCTTCGTGCACAAGGATCCTTCGGCGGCGCTGAAACTCGGCCACGCCCGCGCCGTGGCGCTTCTGGCCGCGGCACAAGCGGGGCTCGAGATCGCCGAATACGCGCCCAACCAGATCAAGAAGTGCGTGGTCGGCGTCGGCCATGCAGGCAAGGAGCAGGTTATGGCGATGGTGGAGCGGCTGCTGCCTGCCTGCGGCATCGAAGCCGCCGACGCGGCCGACGCGCTCGCCGCGGCCATCGCGCACGCCCATCTCGCCGGTACCCGGGCGCGCATTATGGCGGCTCTCGCATGATCGGGAAATTGACAGGCGTCGTGGACACCGTGGGCGAGGACCATGTCCTGCTCGACGTCACCGGGGTCGGCTATCTCGTGCATTGCCCGTCTTCTACTCTGTCGAAGTTGGCGGCGGGCGCGCATGTTTCGCTGATGACCGAGATGCGGCTGACCGACGAGACGATCAAGCTCTACGGCTTCTTCACCGCCGAGGAGCGCGAATGGTTCCGCCTGCTTCAAACGGTGCAGAATGTCGGCGCAAGGGTGGCGCTGAACGTGCTGTCGGCGCTGTCGGCGCGTGACTTGGAACGCGCCCTGGCGCTGGGCGACAAGGCGGTGCTCGGCCGCGCTCAGGGCGTCGGGCCGAAGCTCGCGCTGCGCATCGTCACCGAACTGAAAGACAAAGCGCCGTCGATGATGCTGCGCGGCCACATCGGCGAGACGCCGGTCACGGCCCCGCGCGGACCCGAAGGTGATGCGGTCGCGGCCCTCGTCAAGCTCGGCTATTCTCAGGGCGTGGCGGCCGAGGCCGTGGCGCGTTCCGCGCGCGACCTAGGCGACGGGGCGGCGCTCGACGCCTTGATCCGCGAAGCCTTGCAGGGCATGGGACGATAGATGGCGAAGCCTTCCGCAAAATCGCATGACCGTTTCGTCGCGCCCGAACGCGGCGAAGACGACACGCTGGAAGCCTCGCTGCGGCCCAAGGTGCTCGCCGAATTCGTCGGCCAACAGCAGGCCTGCGAAAATCTCTCCGTCTTCATCGCCGCGGCGAAGGCGCGCGCTGAAGCGCTCGATCATGTGCTGTTCTCCGGCCCGCCCGGCCTTGGCAAGACCACGCTGGCGCAAATCGTGGCGCGCGAGTTGGGAGTGAATTTCCGCTCGACCTCGGGCCCGGTGCTGGCCCGCGCTGGCGATCTCGCCGCGATCCTCACCAATCTCGAACCGCGCGACGTGCTGTTCATAGATGAAATCCACCGCCTCAATCCGGTAGTGGAGGAAATCCTCTATCCCGCGATGGAGGATTACGAGCTTGACCTGGTGATCGGCGAAGGACCGTCGGCGCGTTCGGTGAAGATCACGCTCGCTCCGTTCACGCTGATCGGCGCCACGACGCGTTCGGGCCTCATCACTACGCCGCTGCGCGACCGTTTCGGCATCCCGGTGCGGCTCAATTTCTATTCGGCGGAGGAATTGCTCTCCATCGTGGAGCGCGGCGCGCGCGTGCTGGCCCTCGAATTGACTCAGGACGGCGCTCGCGAGATCGCCGGTCGCGCGCGGGGTACGCCGCGCATCGCCGGACGGCTGCTTAAGCGCGTGCGCGACTTCGCCTCGGTCGCCGGCCACGCCCGCGTCGATGCCAAGATCGCCGATGCCGCGCTCACCCGCCTCGAAGTAGACGCGCGCGGGCTCGACGCCTTTGACCGGCGCTATCTTCAACTGATCGCAGAAAGCTTCGCCGGTGGACCGGTCGGCATCGAAACCATCGCTGCGGCGCTCGGCGAGGCGCGCGACGCCATCGAGGAGATCGTCGAACCATTCCTGATGCAGCAAGGTTTCGTCCAGCGAAGCCCACGTGGCCGCATCCTCACCGGTAATGCCTTTGCCCATCTGGGCTTACCCACTCCGCCGCGCGATCCGGCGCAGATCGCACTCTTCGCGGACGAGAGCGATGACGCGTGATTTTCAGAGCGCCGGCCGGTTCGAGGGCAAGGTCTTTATCCTGCCCGTCCGCATCTATTACGAAGACACCGATCTTTCAGGCGTCGTCTATCACGCGAACTATTTGCGCTACATGGAGCGCGCCCGATCCGAGTTCTTCTTCGCGCTGGGCATCAAGGTCGCGTCTCTCGACGATGCGGACCCCGCGGCTTGGGCGCTGCGCAAGGTGGAGGTCGAGTTTGTGCGTCCCGCGCGGTTTGCCGATCTCATCGAAGTTCACACCCAAGCGACAGCTCTCACCGGCGTCAGGCTGGAGGCGCAGCAGAATATTCATTGCGGCGGCTCGCTTCTGACGCGCGGCCATGTCGAGGCTTGCATCGTGACGTTAACCGGAAGGCCCCGGCGCATCCCCCAGGATGTCCGCGACAAACTTCTGCCTTTCCTTTATGAAACATAGACTTAATAGCTGTTCGCCCAACTGTAGCCAACTTTCCATGAGCATTTTGTCCGCCACTCGGCATAATCAGGCCCGTTAGGCCGGGGATGAGGTCGCGTAGATGAGCAGAAAATCGCGTTTCGCCGCGTTTGCCACGGCGTTGGTCTTTGTCGTTGCGCTAGCCGGGCAGGCTCTCGCCCAAAGCGGGCCGAGTGCGGCGCCCACCGGCCCGCCGGCCGAAAGCGCTCCGCTGGCTGCGCCAGTTACCAACGTCGACACGGTTCAGAGCGGGGACCAAGCCAGTGTCGGCGGCATCTCGGTGGTTGCGCTCTTCATGCACGCCGATGTCGTGGTGAAGACGGCGATGCTGCTGCTGCTGGCGGCGAGCCTGTGGTCCTGGGCGATCATCATCAACAAGGGCCTCGCGCTGGCGAGTCTCAATCGGCGCGCCGCCAAATTCGAGAAGATATTCTGGTCGGGTCAGTCCATCGACCAACTCTTCGCGCAGATCGCCGCGCATAGCGACCATCCTTTCGCGGCCGTGTTTGTTTCAGGCGTGCGCGAATGGCGGCGCGCCTTCGAGCACGGGGCGCCGCGCGAGGGTGCCATTGCCGGCATCAAGGACCGCGTCGAGAAGGCGATGAGCGTTACAATTTCGCGCGAAAGCGACGCGATCGAGGGCCAACTCGGCTTCCTCGCCACAGTTGCCTCGACCGCGCCGTTCGTCGGCCTGTTCGGAACGGTGTGGGGAATCATGAATTCCTTCTCGGCCATTGCTGCGCGACACGACACGACGTTGGCTGTAGTGGCGCCCGGCATTGCCGAAGCCTTGTTCGCCACCGCAATGGGACTCTTGGCGGCGATCCCCGCGGCGATCTTCTACAACCGCTACGTCAACCAGATCAGCCGCTACAGCAACCGGCTCGACGCCTTCGCCGACGAATTGTCGGCGATCCTGTCGCGCCAGCTCGACGAAAAGGCGCGGTGAGATGGCCGCAAGCGTCGGCAGCGTCGAGAAAGGCAGGCGCTCCAGGCGCCGCCGCCCACTGGCGGAGATCAACGTCACGCCGTTCGTTGATGTCATGCTGGTGCTGCTCATCGTCTTCATGGTGACAGCGCCCTTGTTGACCGTCGGCGTGCCGGTAGACCTGCCCAAGACCCGCGCTCAGGCGCTGAGCCAGGATCGCGAACCCTTGTCGGTGACGATCAAGCGGGGCGGCCAGATATATCTGCAAAATTCTCCGATTGCGGAAGACGAGCTGGTGCCCAAACTCGCGGCCATCGCCGCCAATGGCTACGACCAGCGCATCTTCGTTCGCGGCGACAAGGCGGTCGATTACGGCCGCGTCATGGAAGTGATGGGGATGTTGAGTGCGGCGGGCTTTACGCATATCGGGCTCGTCACCGATGTCCCCCATCCCAAGTCCGATGAGAAATAGCGCGACAGCGGCGAGGCTGACGCCGCGCTTTGGGCTGGTCGGCTCGATGGCACTGCACGCCGCCATCGTTGCGGCGATGTTGGTCACCTGGACGCACAGGCTGGAAATCATCGATCAGTCGTCGCCCATCGTGTCGGTCGATCTGGTAACGCTGGGCGAAAAGACCAACGTCGCGCCGATGATCAAGGCGGACGCGCCGCAGCTTAACGAACAGCCGACGCCGCCGCCCATGCTGGCGATCATGCAGCCACCCAAGATTGAAGTGGCGCCCGATGCGAAACCGGCGCCGAAGCCTCCGCCGCCGAAACCCGAGAAGTTTGACATCAACAACATCCAGGCGATGCTCGACAAGCGCCTGGCGGCGTCTCCAAACGCCAAAGTGGGGCCCCGAAATGTCACAGGCATCGGCGCGCAAAGCGCGATGACCGCCGATCTTGCAACCCTGCTGTTTAATGAAATCCGCCAATGCTGGAGCCCGCCGGTCGGCGCGCCGAATGCCGAGGACTTGATCGTCGCTTACGATGTATATCTCAATCGCGACGGTTCCGTCGCACAGCCGCCACAATTGACTGCAGACTCTGCGGCGGCCGCGGGCGGCAATTCCTACAAGCGCGCGGCCGCGGATGCGGCGCGGCGCGCCATCTATGCCTGCGCGCCGTACCAATTGCCTGCCGACCGGTACAATCAGTGGCACGCCTTCACGTTCATCTTCGATCCGCGCGATATGACGGAACAGTAGTTTTGGGAGACAGCCAATGAAAAGACTCGGAATGGTTTTGGCGTTGGTGTCGTCTCTCGCGGCGTCATCACCGGCCTTGGCCGCGCTGCAGGTCGACGTCAATCAAGGCAACATTCAGCCGCTGCCGATCGCCATTCCCGATTTCGTGGCGGCTTCGCCCGCCGACGTGGCCGCGGGACAGAACATCGCCAATGTGGTGCGCGCCGATCTGGAGCGTTCCGGCCTCTTCAAGCCGCTCGATCCCAAGTCGTATATCGAGAAGGTGACGAACATCAACGTCGTGCCCAATTTCGCCAACTGGCGCATTATCACCGCGCAAGGCTTGGTGACGGGCACGGCGGCGGCGCAGCCCGACGGCCGTCTGCGCGTCGATTTTCGCCTGTGGGACGTCTACGGCGAAAGCCAGATGCTGGGGTTGCAATACTTCACCTTGCCCGCGAACTGGCGGCGCATCGCCCATATGATCTCGGACGCCATCTATCAGCGCATCACCGGCGAGAAGGGTTATTTCGATACCCGCGTCGTCTTCATTTCTGAATCGGGGCCGCCGCTGGCCCGCAAGAAGCGCCTGGCGGTGATGGACGAGGACGGGGCCAATCCGATTTTTCTGACCGGCGGCAATTATCTCGTGTTGACGCCGCGCTTCAATCCGACGGCGCAGATGATCGCCTATATGTCCTACATCACCGGCAAGCCGGCGGTGTATCTGTTCGATCTGGAAGGCGGCCGGCAGGAAAAACTCGGCGACTTCCCGAACATGACGTTTTCTCCGCGCTTCTCGCCCGACGGCAATAAGGTCGTCATGAGCCTGGAACAGGGCGGCAATTCCGACATATACGTGATGGATTTGCGCACGCGCAGCGCCAAGCGGCTGACCTTCGATCCGGCAATCGACACCTCGCCGTCCTATTCTCCGGACGGATCGCAGATCACCTTCGAATCCGATCGCAGCGGCTCGCAGCAGGTCTATGTCATGAACGCGGACGGCTCCAACCAGCATCGCATCAGCTTCGGCCAAGGGCGCAACGGCACGCCGGTGTGGAGTCCGCGCGGCGACCTAATCGCATTCTCCAAGCAGGCCGAGGGCTTCCACATCTGGGTGATGCGCCCGGACGGCAGCGGCGAACGCGCGCTTTCGAACGGCTGGGAGGACGAAGGTCCTACTTGGGCGCCGAACGGCCGCGTGTTGATGTTTACCAGAACAATCCAAGGTGGCCGCGGCTCGCAAATTTGGTCGGTTGACGTGACCGGCCACAATGAGCGCCGGGTCGCGACGCCGGGCGATGCCTCCGATCCGGCTTGGTCGCCCTTGATCCAATAGGCACAAACTCCTTAGAATGGACCGTTAAGGGTACGACTGGGGGGTGCGAGGAAAGATTGTTACACGCGGTTCCGCCGCACCCGGAATTTCGCGTGTGCAGAGGAGAAGGGATTACCATGATGAATTTCTCCGCCGGCCTCAGGCTGGCAGCCATCGCGTTTGCGATCGTACTCGCGGGTTGCGAGACCAAACCGCCTCCGGCCCAACCGGCCCAGGTTCCACCGCCCGCCACCGTGACCCAATCGACGATTGTGCCCGGCAGCGCCGAGGATCTTCGTGTCAACGTCGGCGACACGGTCCATTTCGACTTCAACATGTACGCCATTCTCGACGCCGACAAGGCGACGCTGCAGCGTCAAGCCGCTTGGCTTGCGAAATATCCGGCAGTCAAGGTCACGATCGAGGGCAATTGCGACGAACGTGGCACCCGCGAATATAACCTGGCGCTGGGCGCCCGCCGCGCCAACGCCGTGAAGGAATATCTGGTCAGCTTGGGCGTCGCCGCTGCGCGGGTCGACACGATTTCCTACGGCAAGGAAAAGCCGATCTGCTCGGAATCGACAGAAGCCTGCTGGGCGCAGAACCGCCGCGGGGTGACGACCGTCGCCTCCGGAGCGAATTCCTGAGTCTTTGCGACCGACTATTGGGAAAGGGCGCCGGCAGCGGCGCCCTTTTTCGTCTTGCCGGCCATATTTCCGGCGGACCGATTCCGTAGCATGATGATTGTTACTTCTGAACGGTGAGCAATATGAGTGGACGACTGATAAGCACGGCGGCGGCCCTTGCTCTGGTTTCGGCGTTCGCGGGCGCCGCGAATGCAAGCCGGACGGCGTCCGATGCGCCGCCGCACGGGCATTTTCAGGGTGTCCAGCTTGCCGGGCTGTTCGGCGAAAGCGACGAGGAAAAGGCCGCCCGCCTGCGCGAAGACAATCAAGACGCCCAAATCGCCGATCTGACGCGGCGCGTCCACGATCTCGAACAATCGCTGCAACAGCTGACCGGGCAGAACGAAGAGCTCGGCCATCGCGTGGAGGAATTGCGCGGCAAGCTCGACAGCCAGCAGAAGGAATACGATCGCAAGCTGTGTTCCCTGTCCGCCCAACTGCTGAGCGCCGGCAATACGGCCGACCAAACCGGTGCGTCGTTGCCCTGCGACTCGGGCGCACCGGGCGGAGCGGCGGCGTCCACCGGCCCGGCGACGCTCGGCTCCGGGGGCACGCTCGGCACGCTGCCGCAGGGAGGCGCGCCCGGCGCGCTGTCGCAAAGCGCGACGCCCGACACGCGTCCGCAGTTCGATGCCGCGATGAACCTTCTCGCAAAGGCGCAATATGACGAGGCGCGCGCCGCCTTCCGCGGTTTTGCCGACGCCAATCCCAAGGATCCGCTCGCGCCGCAGGCCATCTATTGGGTGGGCGATATCGCATACGTTCAGAAGGATTACGGCGGTGCCGCGCAAGCCTTCGCCGAGGAGATCAAGAAATTCCCGACAAGTTCGCGCGGTCCCGATAGCATGCTCAAGCTCGGCCAGTCGCTGCTCGCACTGGCCCAGAAAAAAGAAGGTTGCCTGACGCTTGGCGCGATCAAGAGCAAATACCCGCAAGCCTCCGCCGCGGTCCTCGCGCAAGCCGCCGGCACGCGCGCCGCGTCCTGCAAATAGCGAGGCGCAGCGCTTTGCCGAAGCGATGGCGGGCGTGCCTTGGCCCGGCGCCGTCGCGCTGTCGGGCGGCAGCGATTCGCTGGCGCTGATGATTCTCCTGCGCGACTGGGCGAAGGACTCGGGCCAGCCGCCGCCCGTCGTGCTTTGCGTCGATCATGCCTTGCGGCCGGAATCGGCGGTCGAGGCGCGCAAGGCCACGCAATGGGCCAAGGCGGCGGGGCTGAAATCGAAGGTTCTATTGCGCAAGGGCAAGAAGCCGCGCGCCGACATCGAAGCCGCCGCGCGCGAGGCGCGCTACCGGCTGATGGGCGAATGGGCGCGCGCTAATGGTGTGAAGGCGATCTATGTCGGCCACACGCGCGACGATCAGGCGGAGACGTTTTTGCTCAGATTGGCGCGAGGCAGTGGCGTCGATGGGCTCGCGGCGATGCGGGCCGTGGCGCCCTATCCCCTGCGCGAGTTTCCGGAACTCACGCTGGTGCGCCCGTTGCTCGGCTTCGGCCGCGAGGCGTTGCGCGACGTGCTTCGGGCACGCAAGCACGCCTGGCTCGACGATCCGATGAACGCCGATCCGCGCTTTGCCCGCGTGAAGATCCGCGCTGCCTGGCCGGCGCTGGAAGCCATGGGCCTCAGTAAGGACCGCATCGCAGATGCCGCGGCCCATCTGGCCCGCGCGCGCGCCGCGCTCGATACGGTCAGCCAAGCGGTGTTGGCGCGGGCCTGCCGCTTCGAGGGGCGCGAAGCTTTACTGGACCCAAAGGCCCTGGCTAGAGCACCGCGCGAACTCGGACTGCGGGCACTGGCGAGCGTGCTGATGACGGTGTCCGAAAACGAGTACCGCCCGCGCTTTGAGCGGTTGGAAAGGCTGTTCGATCGGATCGGGCAGGGCGGGCTCGGCCGGGGAAGTACGCTGCACGGTTGCCTGATCGGCCCGGCGCCCATCGCGCGGGCCCTTTACGGAGCGGGCACTTTGCTTGTCGCCAGAGAGGGGAACCGCCGCAAGAGCATGAAATAAAACGAATAACGGATTCGAAGAGGTTTTTAAGCTCGTTGGGGCATTATGATTGCCGTCGCAGCGCAAATTCCTTAACGTTTCTAAATCTGGCAATACTGGGGAAATGACCTATGTATAGGGGCGGGCCGACGGGCCGTCTCGTCGCTTTCGGGATTCCGCGGAAAGGATGCCTTTGAACAACCTACGTAATTTGGCCATATGGGTCGCCGTCGCTCTGCTGCTGGTGCTGTTGTTTAACCTGTTCCAGGGCTCGAGCCAGCATGCGAACAGCTCCGTCATCACCTACACCCAGTTCAATCAGGAAGTCCTGCAGGGCGACGTCAAGAAGGTCACCGTGCAAGGCGACCAGGTTCACGGTGTGCTGAAGAACGATCAAGCGTTCTCGACCACGGTGCCGACCGGCGACCAAACGCTGTGGTCGACGTTGAAGGGCCACAATGTGGACATCTCCGTCACGCCCAGCGACGACGGCGCCTTCAGCATCATGAACATCCTGATCAGCTGGCTACCGCCGCTCTTGATCATCGGCGTGTGGATCTACGTTATCCGGCAGATGCAGTCCGGCGGCGGAAAGGCGATGGGCTTCGGCAAGAGCCGTGCCAAGCTGCTCACCGAGCGCACCGGGCGTGTGACTTTCGAGGATGTTGCCGGCGTCGACGAGGCCAAGGATGATCTCAAGGAGATCGTCGATTTCCTCAAGGACCCGCAGAAATTCCAGCGCCTGGGCGGGCGCATCCCCAAAGGCGTGCTGCTGGTGGGACCGCCGGGCACCGGCAAGACGTTGCTGGCTCGCGCTATCGCCGGCGAGGCGAATGTTCCTTTCTTCACCATCTCAGGCTCCGATTTTGTCGAGATGTTTGTGGGTGTCGGCGCCAGCCGTGTGCGCGACATGTTCGAGCAGGCCAAGAAAAACGCGCCCTGCATCGTTTTTGTGGACGAGATCGACGCGGTCGGCCGCCATCGCGGCGCCGGCCTGGGCGGCGGCAACGACGAGCGCGAACAGACGCTCAACCAATTGCTGGTCGAAATGGACGGCTTCGAGGCCAACGAAGGCGTGATCCTGATCGCGGCCACCAACCGGCCGGACGTTCTCGATCCGGCACTGTTGCGGCCTGGCCGTTTCGACCGCCAGATCGTCGTCCCCAATCCCGACCTGATGGGCCGCGAGAAAATCCTGCGCGTCCACATGCGCAAGGTGCCGCTGTCTACCGACATCGACGCGCGCGTCATCGCGCGGGGCACGCCTGGGTTTTCGGGCGCCGATCTCGCCAACCTTGTGAACGAGGCCGCGCTTTTGGCGGCGCGGCGCGGCAAGCGCGTCGTCACCATGAGCGAGCTCGAGGACGCCAAGGACAAGGTGATGATGGGGGCCGAACGGCGCTCGCTCGCCATGACTGAGGAAGAAAAGAAGCTCACTGCTTATCACGAGAGCGGCCACGCGATCGTGGCGCTGAACGTGAAAGGCTCCGATCCGATCCACAAGGCGACGATCATCCCGCGCGGCCGCGCTCTCGGCATGGTGATGCGCCTGCCCGAACGCGATCAGCTGTCGGTGACGCGAGAGAAGCTGCTGGCCGATCTGTGCGTCTCCTTCGGCGGGCGCATCGCCGAGGAAATGACCTTCGGCCACGAAATGGTCACCACGGGCGCTTCCAGCGACATCGAACAGGCGACGCGGGTGGCGCGCGCCATGGTCATGCGCCTTGGCATGTCGGATGAGCTTGGACCCATCGCCTATGGCGAGAACCAGGAAGAAGTCTTCCTCGGCCATTCCATCTCGCGTCAGCAGAATATCTCCGAAGCGACCGCCCAGCGCATCGACACCGAAATCCGCCGCATCATCGACGAGAGCTACAACCGCGCCCATCAGATCCTGAACGATCACAAAGACGATCTGGAGAAATTGGCGCAGGGGCTTCTGGAATTCGAGACCTTGTCAGGCGACGAGATCATCGGGCTGCTCAAGGGCATCCAGCCGGTGCGCAAGCCGTACGAGGAGGCACTGCCCGAGCCGCAGCGCGGGCCAGGGCCCAGCGTGCCGCAGGCCGGCCGTCCGCGCGGTCCCGGCATCATCGCGCCGGAACCCCAGCCGGGGCACTGACGACGTTTTCGCGCGGAGGCGGACGTGGGACCTATCGTGCGGTCACTGATGCGCGTCGGCGGCCTCGCGGCGTTGCTTGCGACGGCTACCGCGCCTGCCCAATCCGCTTCTTATTTCGGCCTGTATCGCGGGGTGGTCGTGAATTCGACCGACCCGATGCAATTGGGACGGCTGCAAGTCGAGATTTACGCGGTCTCGGGGCAGACACCGATTTGGGCGATGCCGTGCGTTCCATACGGCACGAACCTGCAGAACGCGGCGCTGCCGCCGTACGGAACCGCGGTTTGGATCGAATATGAAGAGGGCGATGCGACTCGTCCAATCTGGGTCGGATGGAGAGGCGGTCCTTACCCGCCCCCTGGCCTTCCGCCAAGCGGGCTGATGCGCGCGCCTCAGCCCAAGCTGCGGATGCCTGCTGCGACTTCGAGGTCGCAGTGACGGCGTCGATCTTCGGTATCGTCAACATCACGGAAGATTCATTCTCTGACGGCGGGCGTTATCTAACGGCCGAGGCAGCGATTGCCTATGCGAGGCAACTTGCCAGCGGCGGCGCGTCGGTGCTCGATCTCGGCGCGGCTGCGAGCAACCCCGAAGCCAAGCCGGTCGCGCCGACTGAAGAAATTGCGCGGCTGGCACCGGTCGTGACCGCTCTGATGGAAGACGGCCTCGCCGTCTCTATCGACAGTTTCGCTCCCGAGGTCCAGCGCTGGGCGTTGGAACAGCGAGTCAATTATCTGAACGACATCCACGGCTTTCCCGATCCCGCGCTTTATCCGGCACTCGCCGGCAGCGAAACCAAGTTGATCGTCATGCATTCGGTGCAGCAACGCGGCCGCGCCACGCGCACGGACGTTGCCCCGGACGAAGTCTTCGATCGCATCCTGCACTACTTTGAGGACCGCATCGCTGCCCTGGAGCAGGCCGGCGTGGCGCGCACCCGGCTGGTCCTCGATCCCGGCATGGGTTTTTTCCTGAGCAGTCGTCCTGAGACGTCTTTCGAGGTCCTGCGCCGCCTGCCTGAGCTGAAAGGCGCCTTCGGCTTGCCGGTTTTGATCTCGGTCTCCCGCAAGTCGTTCCTGCGGCAAATCACCGGCCGGGGGGCCGCCGAGGCCGGTCCCGCCACCCTGGCGGCCGAGCTTTTTGCGGTTTATCAGGGAGCGGACTATATCCGGACCCACGATCCGGCGGCCCTGGCCGACGCGCTGGCTGTCTGGAAGGCCGCAACAGGGCGCAACACAGCGTGATGCGATTTACCACAACCTTTTGTTATGATTGGCGGATAAGATCGTTCATGGGCAGCGGGACGCGGTAACACAATGACGCGCAAATTCTTCGGTACGGACGGCATCCGAGGGCTGGCCAACAGCTTCCCGATGACGCCCGAAATCGCGATGAAGGTCGGCATGGCGGCGGGGCGCGTGTTTACCCGCGGCGAATACCGCCATCGCGTGGTGATCGGCAAGGACACGCGGCTCTCCGGCTACATGGTCGAATCCGCGCTGGTGGCGGGATTCACGTCGGTCGGCATGGACGTGTTCCTGTTCGGACCGCTGCCGACGCCGGCCGTCGCCATGCTGACGCGTTCTTTGCGCGCCGATCTCGGCGTGATGATTTCCGCTTCGCACAATCCCTACACCGACAACGGCATCAAGCTGTTCGGTCCGGACGGGCAGAAGCTCTCTGATGCCTGCGAACAGCGCATCGAATCCGCCATGGCCAGGAGTTTCGACGAAGTCTCGGTGTCCGCCGCCAAGATCGGCCGCGCCAAACGCGTCGACGACGCGCAGGCCCGCTACATCGAATTCGTCAAATACACCTTCCCGCGCAATCTCAAGCTCGACGGCTTGCGCATCGTTGTCGATTGCGCACACGGCGCCGCGTATAAGGTCGCGCCGGCCGTGCTGTGGGAGCTTGGCGCCGACATCGTTACGCTCGGCGTCGAGCCCAACGGCATGAACACGAATTTCGAATGCGGTTCCACGGCGCCCGAGGCGATGCGCCGCAAGGTAATCGAGGTGCGGGCCGATTTCGGCATCGCGCTCGACGGCGACGCCGACCGCGTGGTGATGGCCGACGAGCGCGGCCATATCATCGACGGCGACCAGATTCTGGCCTTGATCGCGCGCTCCTGGACCAAGTCTGGCACGCTCAAGGGCGGCGGCGTGGTTGGCACCGTGATGTCGAACGCCGGTCTCGATCGTTATCTCGCCACGCAGAATCTGACGCTGGCGCGCGCCCAGGTCGGCGACCGCTACGTCATCGAGGAGATGAAAAAGGGCGGCTACAATGTCGGTGGTGAGCAGTCCGGCCATATCATCCTCTCCGATTTCTGCACCACCGGCGACGGACTGATCGCGGCGCTGCAAGTGCTCGCCGTGATCGCGCAAGACAAAAAACCGGCGAGCAACGCCGCTCATCTGTTCGAGCCGCTGCCGCAGGTGCTGCAGAATGTGCGCTTCCGCAAAGGTTCGCCGCTCGAAGACGCGCGCGTGCAATCGAGCATCGAGGCGGGCAAGGCGCGGCTGAACGGCGCCGGGCGCATCCTGGTGCGCAAATCGGGCACCGAGCCGGTCATTCGCGTTATGGCGGAAGGCGACGACGAGCAGCTCATCCAGACCATCGTCCACGACATCGCCACGGCGATCGAGGAAGCGGCCGCGTGACCGCCAAGCCGGCGCGTCTTCTCATCATCGCGGGATCGGATTCGTGCGGTGGCGCCGGAATCCAGGCCGCCATTAAGACGGCAGCGGCGTTTGGCGTCTACGCCATGACCGCGGTCACCGCCGTGACGGTACAGAACACCAAGGGCGTGCGCGCGATCCATCCAGTTCCGCCGGCCATCGTGCGCGGACAGATCGAGGCGGTGTTGTCCGACATCGGCGCGGACGCCACCGTCGTGGGCATGCTCTATTCCGCGCCCATCGTCCGCGCGGTGGCCGGTGCGCTCGCCGGCCGCAAGCTGCCCATTGTGGTCGATCCCGTCATGGTTTCGACCAGCGGAGCCACGCTGCTGGATTCGGGTGCCGAGGAAAGCCTCAAGAAACATCTGCTGCCTTTGGCGACTCTGATTACGCCCAACATTCCGGAAGCCAAGCGGCTCACGGGTATCCGCGGGACCGACATGCGGCGCGCCGCGGCCCGTCTGCGTGAGATGGGTGCCAAAGCGGTGTTGATCAAGGGCGGCCATTCGACGCGCTCCACGATCGACGATCTGTTGGTGTGGGACATGGGCGAGCAAGTCCTGGCGTTTCCGCGCCTCAAGACGCGGCACACCCATGGCACCGGCTGCACACTCGCCGCCGCCATCGCCTGCGGGCTGGCGCAGGGGATGGCGCTGCCGTTAGCGGTGTCGCGCGCCCGCGAATATGTGCAGGCCGCCATTGGGCGCGCGCCCGGATTCGGCAAAGGGCACGGCCCGCTGAACCACGCGGTCAAGCCGTAGCTACTTGTTCCAGGTCGTCGCCACCAACTCGGGATCTTCCTGGGTCGAGCGCTCGTTGCAGAGGAAGTCGTAATAGCCGCAGCGCCCCGTCGGATAGGAGCGGCAGATCGATGGCCGCGCCTTGTAGACGGTGCAGCAGCGCTTGTCGGTATCGAAGAAGCGGCAGATGCGGCCGAAATGCTCGTCGGCCTTGCGGCGCATCTTGAACTCGCCGTCCTTCTTGTCCTTCTCGTCGATCTTGACGACGAATTTGGCTTTGGCCTTGTTAAAGGCGAGTCCGAAATGCGCCGCAAGTCGTTTGAGGTCGCGGCGCGTCACCGGGATGGTGTGATAGGAGCAACAATATCCCGGGCACTTTGAACAATCATACATGGCTTCCTGATAGCAGGGCGTTCGCGGCGGCGGCAACGATCAATTCGCTGCAATACACTCACACAGAGTGCGGGTAATCGCCTCGGCTTCACGAATGCTTCACAAACTACCCAACGAACGGGTCGTGCACCAAGATCGTGTCCTCGCGCTCAGGACTGGTCGACAGCAGCGCCACCGAAGCGCCGATCAATTCCTCGACCCGGCGGACATATTTGATCGCGTTCGCGGGCAACTCGGCCCAGGAGCGCGCGCCGCGCGTGGATTGACTCCAGCCAGGCATGGTCTCGTAGACCGCTTCGATGGCGGCCTGCTCGACCGCGTCTGCGGGCAGATAGTCCACGGATTTGGCGCCGAGCTTGTAGCCGATGCACAGCTTGATTTCGTCCAGACCGTCCAGCACGTCGAGCTTGGTCAGCGCGATGCCGTCGATGCCGCCGGTGAGGACCGTCTGGCGCACCAGCACGGAATCGAACCAGCCGCAGCGCCGCTTGCGCCCGGTGACGGTTCCGAATTCCGCGCCGCGCGAACCGATCAGTTCCCCGATCTCGTTTTTTTGCTCGGTAGGAAACGGGCCCTCGCCGACGCGCGTGGTGTAGGCCTTGGCGATGCCGAGCACATAGCCGATTTGCCTGGGGCCGATGCCCGAACCGGCGGCGGCCTGTCCCGCCACCGTGTTGGACGACGTGACGAACGGATAGGTGCCGTGATCGACGTCGAGTAACACCGCCTGGGCGCCCTCGAACAGGATGCGCTTGCCGGCCCGGCGCACTTCGTCGAGCTTGCGCCACACCGGCCCGACATACGGAAGCACTTTCGGCGCGATCTCGGTCAGTTCCGCAAGCACCGCCTCGACGCTCAGTTCGGCCACGCCCGAGCCGCGCCGCAGCGCATTGTGATGGGCGAGGAGCCGGGCAATCTTATCGGGTAGCGTGCTCAAATTCCTGAGATCGACGGCGCGAATGGCGCGGCGGCCCACCTTGTCCTCGTAGGCCGGACCGATGCCGCGCTTGGTCGTGCCGATCGCCTGCACGCTGCCGCCGCTTTCGCGCGCCACGTCGAGCTCGCGGTGCAAAGGCAGGATGAGCGCGGCGTTTTCCGCCACGATTAAACTGTCGGGCGTCACGCTCACGCCCAGGCCGCGGATTTTCTCGATTTCGGCGGCGAGCGCCCAGGGGTCGACCACCACGCCGTTGCCGATCACGGACAGCTTGCCGGGGCGCACCACGCCCGACGGCAACAGGCTCAATTTGTAGGTGACGCCGTCAATCACCAGGGTGTGGCCGGCATTGTGCCCGCCCTGGAAGCGCACCACCACGTCGGCGCGCGCCGACAGCCAATCGACGATCTTGCCTTTGCCTTCGTCGCCCCATTGGGCGCCGATCACCGCCACGTTCGACATTGTCCGTACCCGGATGTTCTACAAGCCCGCGACTCGCATCGACAGGCACGGTGACGAGTTATAGCGTTCCGGACCGGGTCGTTGCACGCATTCTTTGTCTAGCGCATGTGCGGCGTGCAAACGCTGTCGCCGCCCTGGCAGGACGGGCGGTCCTGCAACTCGCGGATGCGCTGATCCGTCACGCGGATTTCGCAGTCCGCGTGGGCGAGCCAGTAATCCTCGCTGCGATTGGCCGACGGCGCGCCATATTCGTAGTCGCATTCCTTGTCCTTGTAGACGATCCAGGCGCGTTCGACATCGCGCAGGTCCTCGCGGCTGCCGACATAAAACACTTTCTGCGACATCAGTTGCGCATAAACGTCGTTCAGTGCCCGGTTGGCGGCGGCGAGATTGTCCGCGTAACATTTGTGGAACGCGCTGGCCGAGGCGAGGACCGCGTTGCAATCCTGCTTGGGATAAAGCGGCGCCGCGCCGCCCGACGAGGCGAGCAGCGCGGTGAATACTAGAAGCCAACGTCCGGACATTTTCCATCTCCCCGATCGGCGACGAGCCTGTTATAGCGCAGCCTTTCGCAAAAGCGATGGACAGCTTAAGCCGCAGGATGGCCTGCCGCGCCTTGGCGCGCAAAGCCTTGATCTCAGCGGTGTTGCGGCCGGTCTTGAAGGCATTTTGGCTGCCGCGCGGGGCGCCCGCGCCTTTGCGGTTCCGCCCCCAATTTGGCTCGCCGCTTGAGCGCCGTTCGGCAAGATAATTGTTATTGGAAAATGAGTGGGGGGTATCCCCCGTCCGGCAGACGCGACGCGGCAAGCGCGCCATCGCCTCCAGGAGAATCCGGGGTGTGGATGAAAGGGCAAGCGTCTTCATGGTCGGCATTATACGGCCGAGCGGATGGATGCCGGATAAGTCCGGCGCACTTCGCACAAGTGCGTGATGTGGCAAAAGAATTCGGAGATGCACAACAGGGATAAAGGTATTCGAGTTCGCCGCGGGCAGGCTTCTCTCGCTTTGCGAGCGAAGCCTTGGAGCGGGCGAAGGGGCCGCGAGCGTCAGCGTGGCGGCGAACCCTCGTACGCAGCTTGGGAAGCAGAGATGTTCTCAATTTCGCTTCATTTCGAGACGTTATCGCGCCGGCAAGGTCTGCGACCACTCCGGAGGCGACCAAGCTGAGTAGAATCCGAGCCTCCTTCGCCCGATTGCCGGCCTATAGGGTGGCGATCGTGATTGGATGATGTCCGATCGGTGCCGAACGCTCAAGCCGACACCGGCGAAATCTCTGCTCGTCTACCGCGTTGGGACAAGCAACCTCAGGAATAGACCATGCGCTCATTGCTGCTTTTCTTCGTCGGTGTTCCGATACCCATAATCATCCTTCTTTGGCTGTTCTTGGGTCACGCATAGCCATGCGGGCACAGCCGGGAGCGGATTGTCTTTTTTTGCGGGGTTTGCGCCGATGACAGATACAGTCGTGTTCGCCGAGCAGGCCGACGAAAACACCGGTTACCGGTTTTCTTGGGGCCTGGCGATTGCCGGCGGCGTTGTCGCCACTGCGGTCACCTTCTTTCTTCTGACCTTGGGAGCGGGCTTTGGTTTGTTGCTCGTCAATCCCATGGCCCATGCGGGCGCCTCGGTGCCGGCGTTCTTGACGGCGGGAGCGATATACTTCTTCGCGGCGCAAGCGTTCGGCTTCGCGGTCGGCGGACACCTGGTTGGCCGCTTACTCGGGCCGTTGGTGGAAAGCCGCATTCAGGAGGAATTCCGCGCGACGGCTCACGGTTTGGTCGCCTGGGCGGTTACCATTCTGGCGACCCTTGCCGTCGTGGGACTGGCCGGACTCGTTACAGCCAATTCGGGGGCGGCAACGCTTTACGGCGCGCAAAATTCCAAGAGCGGCAATACGGTGGCCACCGCCTATCTCGTGGATGTGCTGTTCCGGCCCGGCTCCTCGGGAAATGAGAACCAGCGCGCCGAAGCCGGACGTCTCTTAGAGGCGGGAATGGCGAACGGAGAACAACTCGCTCCGGACGACCGCACACGGCTGATCGCGCTTGTTGCCACGCAGGCGGGCATGCCGCGCGAACAGGCCGCCGCCCGCATCGATCGATTGCAGGCGGATATCCAGACTAAGACCAGATTTGCCGCCGACGTTGCACGAAAAGTCGCCAGCTACTCCAGTCTGTGGATTGCGTTTTCGCTGCTCTTCGGCGCCTTCGTCGCCATGGCGGCAGCCGTCCTGGCCCGCCACGAAGACGACCGCGATGCACGCCCCGATGGAATGACCGCCCGGGCACGCTCACCACAATCTTGAAGGAGCTCCTATTATGGCCGCCCCATTGAATGACGCCATTGCACTGCTGAAGTCCGATCATCGCAAGGTCGCGGATCTCTTCGACAAATTCGAAGCCGCCAAAAGCGATAGCAAGAAGAAATCTCTTGCAACGCAAATCTGCCTGGAGCTGACGGTTCACACCAAGATCGAAGAAGATGTCTTTTATCCCGCCTGCAAAGGCGTGATTGACGGCGGTTTGTGGCACGAGGCCTATGTCGAACATGACGGCGCCAAGGTGATGCTGGCGGAAATCGAAGCCGGCGATCCGGGCGATGAATTCTACGACGCCAAAGTCAAAGTCCTTTCGGAGATGATCAAACATCACGTCAAGGAAGAAGAAAGACGGACCGAAGGAATGTTCGCGCAGGCGCTGCGCGGCGGGCTCGACACCCATATGCTTGGTGCGGCGATGGCTAAGCTGAAAAAGGACCTGCAAAAGAAATACAAAGCCGCGGGACTGCCAAAACCGCCAACGCCGTCCTTCACGGGCACAAAGCTTGCCTGACGGCCGCGTTGCGATTTCCGTCGAGAAAAAGACCGCATCCTTGCCTGGGACAGCCGAATAATGCGCCTGTTGGAAATCATCGCCGCACTGATTGTGGGGTTGGCGGTTTTTATCGCCATCAAGCTGATCGGCCTCGTGTTGCACATCGCGTTGATCGGCGCCGTCGTGGGCCTTGTCGCCGGGTTTGCGATTGCTCGCGCCTTTCGGCGCCCGTGACGTTGAAGCGGCCAAGCTTGCCGGTTTGACCGGCATCGGCGGAAAAAAAAGCGGTCGCGCGCTGTTAAACCGACCTCCGATTTTCCGCTAAACCTTGGAGCGGGCGAAGGGAATCGAACCCTCGTATGCAGCTTGGGAAGCTGCCGTTCTACCATTGAACTACGCCCGCGCACCCCTTGATTACCACGGGCCGGGGCCGGGACGGAACTGTCTTTGCAGCCGGTCGAAGCGGATTCTCAGCCGCGGCCGAAAACGTGCATAATGGCCACGCACTGCGCACGGGGGATTCGATGAAACGGGTTTGGGCAATTGCTTTGCTGGCGGTGCTGACGCTGCCGGCTCAGGCGGCCGGTTACGACGTTGCAGAAAAGTCCATCGCCGATCTCCAGGCCGACATGACGGCGGGGCGGGTGTCGAGCCAGGAATTGGTGCGGGCTTACGAAGCGCGCATCGCCCGCCTCGATCCCAAGCTGCAAAGCGTGATCGCGCTCAACCCCGCAGCTATGGCTGAGGCGCGCGCGCTGGACAATGCGCGAGGCGGGCCCGGCACGCGCGGGCCGCTCTACGGCATTCCCATTCTGGTGAAGGATAATATCGAGACGCTCGATGCGATGCCCACCACGGCGGGCTCGCTCGCTCTCAAGGATAATGTCACGCACCGCGATGCACCGGTGATCGCGCGGCTGCGCGCGGCGGGCGCCGTCATTCTCGGTAAGACGAATCTCAGCGAATGGGCCAATATCCGAAGCAGCCAATCGATCAGCGGCTGGTCGGCCATCGGCGGGTTGACGCGCAATCCCTATGTGCTCGACCGCAACGCCTGCGGTTCGAGCGCAGGCAGCGGCTCGGCCGCGGCGGCAAGCCTGGCTGCGGCGGCGGTGGGGACCGAAACCGACGGTTCGGTGACGTGCCCTTCCTCCATCGACGGAATCGCCGGACTGAAGCCGACCGTAGGGCTGATCCCCCGCACGCATATCGTGCCGATCTCCCCGACCCAGGACACCGCCGGGCCAATGGCGCGCAACGTCGCCGACCTCGCGGCGCTGCTGACGGTCATGGCTGGTCCAGACCCCAGCGATCCGGCCACCGCCGGGGCCAAGACCCAGGACTATATCTCCGCTGTGAACAGCGCCACGCTCAAGGGCGTGCGCCTCGGTGTCGTACGGTTTGATGGCGGCGCGGATTCCTCGGTCGATCCGGTGTTCGCCGCCGCCCTCGCGGCGATGAAGCAAGCGGGCGCCACCATCGTGACCCTTCCGCCGATCAAGGTGCCGGACAAGATCGGCGATAACGAACTGAAGGTGCTGCTGTTCGAACTCAAGGCCAGCTTGAATGCCTATCTTGCCGCGACGCCGAGCACGGTGAAGACGCGCACGCTGGCCGATGTCATCGCCTTCAATAAGGCAACGCCGCGTGAGACGGCGCTGTTCGGACAAGACCTTTTCGAGAAGGCCCAAGCGACAACCGGGCTTCACGATCCAGGCTACCTCAAGGCGCGCGCGGACAATCTCGCCTATGCCCGTTCGACGCTCGACAAGCTCCTGGCCGCCAACAAGCTCAATGCGCTGATCACGCCCACCTCGTCGCCCAGCTGGCGCATCGACGTGGTGCGCGGCGACCGCCCGGCGGGCGAAAGCGCTTCCGTGCCGGCGATCGCGGGCTATCCCCACCTCACCGTGCCGATGGGCTATGTCGGCGGGCTGCCGGTCGGGCTGTCCTTTATCGGACCCGCCTGGGCGGAGGCGCGTCTGCTCGCCTATGGTGCCGCGTTTGAGCGTGCGACCAAGGCGCGCAAGCCACCCGTGCTGCTGCCGTCCAAGGAAGGCGCGCCTGAGATCGTGCGCGCTTTTGCGCGCTAGCGAGACGCAATAGATGTTGCTTCAGGTGGTGAAGCTTGTTGAATTGCGCACCATTCGGACGAGGAAATTCAGGGAGAATAGCGAATGGCAACGGACCGAATGGTCGTGCTCGCGGCGATGATGGAGCAGGGGGTGATCCCCGTCTTCTATCATCCCGACGTCGAGGTCTGCACCCATGTGATCCAGGCCTGCGCCAATGGCGGGGCCAAGTGCATCGAGTTCACCAACCGCGGCGATTTCGCGGCGCATGTCTTCCTCGACGTGACGCGCCACTTCGCCAAGGCCGACAAGAGCGTAATCATGGGCGTGGGCTCGGTGGTCGATGCGCCGACCGCGGGCATCTACATCGCCAACGGCGCGAATTTCGTGGTGGGGCCGGTGCTCAATCCCGATGTCGCCAAGGTCTGCAATCGCCGCAAGATTCCGTACAGCCCCGGCTGCGGCTCGGCCTCGGAGATCGGCTTTGCCGAAGAGCTGGGCGTCGAGATCGTCAAAATCTTTCCCGGCACGCAGGTCGGCGGCCCGGAGTTCGTCAAGGCGGTGCTGGGCCCGATGCCGTGGAGCAAGATCATGCCGACGGGCGGGGTCGATCCGACCGAGGAATCGCTGACGAAATGGTTCGGTGCGGGGATTGTGGCGGCGGGGATCGGCTCCAAGCTCATCACCAACGATCTGCTCAAGGCGAAGGACTATGGCGGCATCGAGAAGAAAGTCGCCGAGACCGTCGCGCTGATCAAAAAAATCCGGGGAAAGTGAAATGGCCGAGGAAATCCTGAAGATCCGTCCCGCCAGCGAATGCCGCTGGGATTGCGTGTCGTTCGGCGAAGTGATGCTTCGCTTCGATCCGGGGTTCGGCCGGGTGAGAACGGCTCGCCAGTTCCAGGTTTGGGAAGGCGGCGGCGAATACAACGTGGCTCGCGCGATGCGCAAATGCTGGGGCAAGCGCTCCAGCGTGGTGACGGCGCTGCCGGTAAATGATTTGGGATGGCTGGTGGAGGATTTCATCTGCCAGGGGGGCGTGGACACCTCGCATATCATCTGGCGTCCGTTCGACGGCATCGGAAAGAACACTCGCGTCGGGCTTAACTTCACCGAGAAGGGCTTCGGCATCCGCGCGGCATTGGGTTGCTCGGATAGAGCCAATTCGGCGGCGTCGCAGATCAAGCCGGGCGAAGTGAACTGGGACAGGCTTTTCGGCGAGGAAGGCGTGCGCTGGTTCCACACCGGCGGCATCTTCGCGGCGCTCGCGCCCAATACTTCCGAGGCCGTGATCGAGGCGGTGGAGGCCGCGCGCAAACACGGGACGATCGTCGCCTATGACCTCAACTATCGCGCCTCGCTGTGGCAGAGCCAGGGTGGCAAGGAGGGCGCGCAGCGGGTCAATCGCAAGATTGCCGAATATGTCGATGTGATGATCGGCAACGAGGAGGACTTTACCGCCTGCCTCGGCTTCAAGGTGGAAGGGCTCGACGAGCACATCTCCAAGATCGATCCGGCGAACTTCAAGAAGATGATCGCAACCGCCGTGAAGGAGTTCCCCAACTTCAAAGTGGCGGCGACGACCTTGCGCAACGCCAAGACGGCGACGTTCAACGATTGGGGGGCGGTGATCTGGGCGGGCGGGAACTTCTATGAAGCACCGATGCGCGAGAATCTGGAAATCTACGACCGGGTGGGCGGCGGCGACGGCTTCGCCTCGGGGCTCGCTTACGGGTTCCTCGAAGGCAAAGGCCCCCAGGCCGCGGTCGAGTACGGCGCCGCCCACGGCGCGCTCGCCATGACCACTCCCGGCGACACCTCCATGGTCAATCTCAAGGAGGTCGAAGCCGTCATGAAAGGAAAAGGTGCAAGAGTCATCCGTTAATTAGGTGCGGGTTCAAAGCTCAACGGAAAGGTGCCATGATGGGGGTCGGCCCCCGCGGGACGCACCGGAATGATTCTTTTCGCCTATGTGGGATGGTCGTTGGCGGTGCTGGCTTTGTGCGGCGCGGCCTATACCATGATGACGGCGGTGCTCGCCGGCTGCTACGGACCCAAGGATGAGCCCGCGGCGAAGGCGCCGCCTCCATTGACGCTGCTGAAGCCGCTGCACGGGGCCGAGCCGCATCTCGAAGCGAACCTCGCCACTTTCTTCACCCAGGTTTATCCCGCGCCGTTCCAACTCGTCTTCGGCGTACAGGCTGCGGACGATCCTGCGATTGCCGTGGTCAAGCGGCTTAGCGCCCGCCATCCGGGAGTTGCGGTGGAGCTGGTGGTCGATGCCACACGGCACGGCAGCAATGCCAAGGTCTCGAATCTCATCAACATGCAAGCCGCCGCGCGCCATGAGGTGCTGATCCTGAGCGACAGCGACATTGCCGTGCCATGCAATTACTTGGCGCGCGTGGCGGCGTCTCTGCAGCCGAAAGACGTAGGCGCGGTCACCTGCTTCTATACCGGCTGGGCAGGAGCGGGCCTCGGCTCGCGGCTGTGCGCGATGGGGATCGATTATCAGTTCCTGCCCAATGCGATCACCAGCGTGGCGCTGAACCTCGCCGAGCCCTGTTTCGGCTCGACCATCGCGCTCAAGCGCAAGGTGCTCGACGAGATCGGCGGGTTTAAAGCCTTTGTCGGCTTGCTGGCCGACGATTACGAGATCGGCCGCGCGGTCAGGGCCAAAGGGCACCGCGTCGCCATCTCGCGCTTTACGGTGCTGCACGCCTGCAACGAGCAGAGCGTCAACGAATGGCTCGGGCACGAACTGCGCTGGGCGCGCACGCTGCGCATCGTGGCCCCGGCCGGACATGCGTGCAGTATCGTCACCCACGCCATTCCCCTAGCGATGCTGGGGGCAATTCTGTCGGGCTTTTCCTTGTTTGCCTTGTCCAGCCTTGTTACTACCCTCGCGGCGCGGGCCGTGCTCAAATGGCATATCGACCGGCTGTTTGGCTGCAGCGGCGGACCGTTTTGGCTGCTGCCCGTGAGAGACGTGCTGTCGTTCGGCGTCTTTCTGGCATCGCTGTTCGGCGGGTCGGTGCAGTGGCGAGGCAGCCGCCTGCGCGTGGCGCAAGGCGGCGTAATGACGGAATGGTGAGGTCTGCGTAATGAAGTCGTTGTTTTTGCAAGCGCCGTCTTTCGATGGCTATGACGGCGGGGCCGGTGCGCGTTACCAGATGAAGCGCGAGGTTACCTCATTCTGGTATCCCACGTGGCTGGCGCAGGCTGCCGCGATGGTCGAGGGCGCCCGGCTGATCGACGCCCCGCCGCACGGCTTGAAATTCGACGACATCGCGGACGAGTTGAAAAGCCATGAGCTGATCGTCATTCACACCTCCACGCCGTCCTTCAAATCCGACGTCAAGACCGCCGGCATGATCCGCGCGATCAACCCCAAGGCGATCATCGGTTTCATCGGCGCCAAGGTTGCGGTCGAGCCGGAGGAAAGCCTCAAGGCTGCGCCGGCGATCGATTTCGTCGCCCGCAACGAATACGAATTCACCATCAAGGAAATCTCCGAAGGCCGCGACTGGGCGACCATCAAGGGGATGAGCTACCGGAACAAGGCGGGCGAGATCGTTCACAATCCGGAGCGAGAAATCCTGATGGACTGGGACAAGCTGCCGTCCGTTCTGCCGCTCTACAAGCAGCTCGACACCACGAAATATTTCGGCGGCTATCTCAAGCACCCGTATGTCTCTTACTACACTGGCCGCGGCTGCAAATCGCATTGCACCTTCTGCCTGTGGCCGCAGACCATCGGCGGCCACAAATATCGCGGCCATTCGATCCCGCGTGTGGTCGAGGATGTGAAATACATCCGGAAGAATTTCCCCGAGGTGAAAGAGATCTTCTTCGATGATGATACGCTGACCGACGACCATGCCCGCGTCGAAGCGCTCGCCAAGGAACTCGGCAAGCTCGGCGTGGTGTGGTCGTGCAACGCCAAGGCCAACGTGCCGCGCAAGACTCTGGAAGTGCTGAAGGCGGGCGGTCTGCGCCTGCTGCTGGTCGGTTACGAATCCGGCAACCAGAAGATCCTGCACAACATCAAGAAGGGCCTGCTGGTCGATGTGGCGCGCAAATTCGCCAAGGACTGCCACGAACTCGGCATCATCGTGCACGGCACCTTCATTCTCGGCCTGCCCGGCGAGACGCGCGAGACCATCCAGGAAACCCTGCGCTTCGCCAAGGACGTCAATCCGCGCACGCTGCAGGTTTCGCTGGCGGCGCCCTATCCGGGAACTTTCCTCTACAAGCAGGCGAAAGAGAACGGCTGGTTCGCGTCCGACATCGATCTGCTGACCGACGACGGCACCCAGATCGCGCCGCTCAACTATCCCAACCTCAGCCACACCGAGATTTTCGAGGCGGTCGAGGATTTCTATAAGAAATTCTATTTCAGGCCCTCGAAGATCGCAGAAATCCTCGGCGAGATGCTGACCTCCCGCGACATGCTGGTGCGCCGCTTGCGCGAGGGCGTGGAGTTCTTCCAGTTTCTGCACACCCGCGAGGACATGATCGTTTCTTGACCAAGACGCCCCTCATCCTTCGACAAGCTCAGGATGAGGCGGAATTATCCAATCCCTCATGCTGAGCCTGTCGAAGCATGAGAGTGCCCCACCATGAACCGGCAAAGACAGCTTATCGTCACCGCCGACGATTTCGGCGTAGCGCGCGAGGTCAATGAGGCCGTCGAGCGCGCGCATCGCGAGGGCATCCTCACCGCCGCAAGCCTGATGGTTTCTGCGCCCGAAGCCGAAGATGCGGTCAGGCGCGCCAAGGCGATGCCCGGCCTCGGCGTCGGCCTGCATCTGGTGCTGGTGGAAGGACGCCCCACACTGTCGCCCTCCGCCGTTCCCGATCTTGTGGACGCCAAAGGCCTCTTCCGCACCGATATGGTGCGCGCGGGCTTCGCGTTCCTGCGGCCAAAGGCGCGCCGGCAATTGGCGGCCGAGATCCGCGCGCAATTCGAGGCCTTCGCGGCGACGGGCCTCGAACTCGATCATGTCAACACCCACAAACATTTCCATCTGCATCCGACGATTGCCGGATTAATCGTCGAAATTGGCCGTGACTTCGGTATGAAGGCGATGCGTCTGCCGCGCGAGCCGGCCACGCTGCTTCGCCGGATTGAGCCCGGAACGAAAAGCAGCTTCATCGTCGAGCTATGGGCCGGGCGGCTCGGGCGCCGCCTCGCCGCCGCCGGAATTCTCGCGCCGGACCGGATGTTCGGCCTCGCCTGGTCGGGCGCCATGACAACGGCGCGGCTCGAGGCTCTGATCGCGCGCCTTCCCGAAGGCCTGAGCGAAATCTATCTGCATCCGGCGACCGGGCCGGCATTCGCCGGAGCCGCGCCCGGTTATCGCTACGAGCCGGAACTCGCCGCCCTGACGTCAAAGCAAGTCATTGATTTAACAAACGAAAACCAAATTCGTCTAGGTTCGTTTACTGATTTCCTCCCGCTGCGTGAAAACGTTAAAGTCGCCCCGTAGTCCGCCGTTCGCACCCACCACCGGCCAGCCGTCTCATGCATATGAAACTCGGCGCTATCGCAGCGTTGCTCGCCGGTTTGGCGCTCGCGATCTATGTCATCCTACAGATCGGCATCGCGCCGCTGATGGGCGCTATCGCCACCGCGGGATGGGGCGGCTTCACGCTGGTCGTGCTTTCCGGCCTTGTGGTCATCGTGTTCCTGGGCATCGCCTGGCAGGTACTGTCCACAGACAATCCGCGTTGGACGGTTTTTTTCGCCGCCCGCCAGCTGCGCGATTCCGCGAGTGAGCTTCTGCCCTTCACCCAACTGGGCGGCATTGTTGCCGGTGCGCGCGCCACCATCTTGGGCGGCCTCGGCGCGCCGCGCGCCTTCGCCACGTCGGTGGTGGACGTGACGATGGAGTTCGTGGCGCAGATCGCCTTCATTTTTCTCGGCCTCGCACTCGGCATCTCGGAATTGCGTGCCAGCCCGACCATGGCGCCCTATGCCAATGCGATGATTGCCGGCACAGTACTGCTAGTGCCGGTGGCGGTCGCCTTCGTGGTGTTGCTCAGGCGCGGCAGTACGCTGGCGGCGAAGTTCGCCGAGCGGTTTCTCCCCGCCGCTGTCAGCCATACCGAAGCCTTCGTCAAGGCGCTCGACGAGCTCTACGACCATCCCTGGCGGCTCGTGCTTTCCTCGGTCGTGCATTTCGTGGCCTGGATCGCAAGCGGCATCTGGCTCTGGGTGGTGCTGCGGTTGTGCGGCGCGCATGTCGGCATCTTTCCTGCCATCGCGGTGGAGGCCCTGCTGGGCGGACTGCGCAGCGTCACGTTTTTCATTCCCGCTTCGGTCGGCATTCAGGAGGCCGGTTATGCCGCGCTGGTCTCGATGTTCGGGATGGGGCCGGAGATCGGGCTCGCCGTGTCCCTGCTCAAGCGCGCGCGCGATGTGGTCGTCGGCGTGCCCGTGCTCCTCGCTTGGCAGTTCCTCGAAGGCAAGCGCGCCTTTGCGCGGCCGAACGGCGAAGCGTCATGAAGGACGCTGCCTTCCTGACCGGTGCGTCGGGCTTTGTCGGTTCGGCGCTGGCGCGCAAGCTGGCCGCCGAAGGCTACGCCCTGCGTCTTGCGGTGCGTGCCTCCAGCCGGCGCGACAATCTCGACGGCGTGAAGGCCCAGATCGTCGTCGCCGACATGCGCGACCAAGAGGCACTGACGCGGGCGATGCAGGGCGCGCGCTGCGTCTTCCACGTCGCCGCCGATTACCGGCTGTGGGCGCGCGATCCCTCCGAGATCGTGCGCAACAATCTGGAGGGAACGCGCGCGGTGATGGAGGCGGCGCTCGCGGCGGGTGTCGAACGCGTCGTCTATACCAGTTCCGTGGCGACTCTGAAGCCGCACGACGACGGCACGCCGGCCGACGAAATCTCGCGCCACAGCGAAGAAAGCGCCATCGGCACCTACAAGAAGAGCAAGCTCCTGGCCGAGCGCTTGGTCGAGCGTATGGTGGCGGAAGAGGGCCTGCCCGTGGTGATCGTCAATCCCTCCACGCCGATCGGCCCGCGCGACATAAAGCCAACACCGACCGGCCGGGTGATCGTCGAGGCAGCGCTCGGGAGAATTCCCGCGTTCGTCGATACCGGCCTCAATCTGGTGCATGTCGACGACGTGGCAAACGGGCACCTTCTGGCGCTCAAGCGCGGGCGCATCGGGGAGAGCTATGTTCTCGGCGGCCAGGATGCGGCGTTCCGCGACATGGTCGGCACGATCGCCGAACTTTCCGGCCGCTCCGCGCCGCGCATCGGCTTGCCGCGCACGCCGCTGTTTCCGCTGGCTTATGCCGCCGAGGCGATGGCGCGGGTCACCGGCAAGGAGCCATTCATCACGGTCGATGCGCTGAAAATGGCCAAGTACCGCATGTTCTTCAGCTCCGCCAAGGCCGAACGCGAACTTGGTTATACCGCGCGCCCCTATAAGCAGGCGCTGATCGACGCGTTGGCCTGGTTCCGCATGTCGGGCTATCTGGCATGAGTGCCACTTCGCTTGCCGTGTTCCTATCGCTGGCAGTCTGGCTGGTGCTGCTGTTCGGGCGCGGCTTTTTCTGGCTGATGCGCGAACGCGACGACCGTGAGACTGCCTCCAATCCGGACGGTTGGCCGTCGGTTACGGCGGTGGTACCCGCGCGCGACGAGGCCAATGTGATTGCGCAGTCGCTTGGAAGTCTCCTCAAGCAGGATTATGCGGGCCGCTTTCGCGTCATCCTGGTCGACGACCAGAGCGGCGATGAAACCGGCACGCTGGCGCGTTCCCTCGGCGATGCGCGACTCACGGTGCTGGACGGCGCCGCCCATCCGCCCGGCTGGACGGGAAAGCTGTTCGCGGTCCACCAGGGCGTGGAGCACGCGAATGCGGATGAGCCCGATTATCTCTGGCTGACCGACGCCGACATCTCGCACACCCCTGACAATCTTCGCCGCCTCGTCGCCCGCGCGGAAGCGAGCAAGCTTGTCCTCGTCTCGCTGATGGCCAAGCTCCATTGCGTGAGTTTCGCCGAACGGTTTCTCATCCCCGCCTTCGTCTTCTTCTTCGCGATGCTGTTTCCCTTCGCCTGGGCGAACGATCCCAAGAGGCGCCTCGCCGCCGCGGCCGGCGGCTGCATGCTCGTCCGGCGCGATGCCTTGACGCGGGCGGGCGGCATCGAAGCGATCCGCGGCGAGATCATCGACGATTGCGCGCTGGCCGCGCGGCTGAAGGCACAAGGTCCAATCTGGCTCGGCCTTAGCGCGCGCGCCGTCAGTATCAGGCCCTATCCGCACATCGCCGACATCCGCGCCATGGTGGCGCGCTCGGCCTATGCTCAGCTTGGGTATTCGCCGCTGATCCTGCTCGGCACCGTGCTGGGGATGGCGCTTCTCTACATCGTACCGCTGGCGGGCTTGGCAACCGGAGGGCTTGGCGCACTGGCGGGAGTGCTGGCGTGGGCGATCATGGTCACCATGTTTCAGCCGATCCTGCATTTTTACCGCCGCTCGCCCCTGTGGGGGCTGGCTTTGCCGGCGATCGGCGTCTTCTATGCGGCCTTCACCATCGATTCCGCCGTGCAGTTCTGGCGCGGACGCGGCGGCATGTGGAAAGGCCGCGCCCAAGCGATCGCACGGATATGAGCGAAGCGGCGGCGCTATCCTCCGGCAAGGGCTACCGCGACGAGAATTTTCCCGTCGCTTCGGTCTTCATTGCCGCGCGCCATCGCCCGGCGATCCTGGCGTTCTATCGTTTCGTGCGCGCCGCCGACGACGTGGCCGATCACGAGAGCGCTCCGCCCGAGGAAAAGCTTCGCCTGCTTGAGGATATGCGCCTCAGCCTGATGGGGACGTCGGACGCCTCGCCCGAGGGCGTCGCGCTGCACAGGCTGCTCGCCGAGCGGGGGCTCAGCGCCGATCATGCCGCCGACCTGCTCGAAGCGTTCCGCCGCGACGTCACCAAGCTGCGCTATGCCGATTGGGGCGAACTGATCGATTATTGCCGCTATTCGGCGATGCCGGTCGGCCGCTATGTGCTCGATGTGCACGGCGAGTCCCGCGACGTCTGGCCGCTCAACGATGCGCTGTGCGCCGCGCTCCAGGTCATCAATCATTTGCAGGATTGCGCGAAAGATTATCGTTCGCTGAACCGCGTCTATCTTCCGCTCGACACGCTGACCGAGTACGGCGCCGCGCCCGAGATGCTGGACGCCCCGCGCGCCACACCGGCCTTGCGCGCCGTGACCGCCGCTTTGGCGCAGAAGAACGCGCTGCTTCTGGAGCAATCCGCGCCGTTCGCGGGAGCCATCCGCAACCGGGGCCTGGCGCTGGAGGTTGGCCTGATCCAGACCTTGGCCGAGGATCTGAACCGCAAGCTGCTGGTCCGCGATCCCCTCAGCGAGCGCGTCCATCACCGCAAGATCGAGCTGCCGGGGCTTGTCCTTTCGGCCTTTGTCCGCTTTCTTGCTGGACGCCGATGACCAGTACCGCTTCTTCCGCGCCCGAGATCGAGGCCGTGCGCCGCAAGGCGTCCGGCAGCTCGTTCTATTCGGCCATGCGCCTGATGCCCAAGGCCGAACGCGAGGCGATGTATGCGATCTACGCCTTCTGCCGCGCGGTCGACGACATCGCCGACAATGGCGTCGGTTCGCGCGGCGAACGCCACGCGGCACTCGAAGTGTGGCGAGAGGATCTGGCGCGGCTGTGCGCCGGCGGCGCGCCGGGACACGCTGCATTCCTGGCCGAAACGGTGGCGCGCTATCGGCTGCGGCTCAAGGATTTCCTGGCCGTGATCGACGGCATGGACATGGACGTGGAAGCGGACATCGTCGCCCCCGATCTTGCGCGGCTCGATCTTTATTGCGACCGCGTCGCCAGCGCGGTGGGGCGGCTTTCGATCAAGGTCTTCGGAATGGAGGAGGGGCCGGGCTTTCGCCTAGCCCATCACCTGGGCCGCGCCTTGCAGCTCACCAATATCCTTCGCGATCTGGATGAGGACGCCGCGATGCACCGGCTCTATCTGCCGCGCGAATTTCTCATGGCGGCGCGGGTATCCATCGGCGAGCCGCTCGAAACATTGAACGATCCCGCCATCGACCAAGCCTGCCGCGAGGTCGCCCGGCTGGCGCACGGCCATTATCGCGAGGCGGAGCGCATCCTCGCCGCCGGACCGAAAGGCAATCTGCGCGCGCCGCGCCTGATGGGAGCGGTCTATTCGGAAATCCTGCGCCGGATGGAAGAGGCCGGTTGGTTGCCGCCGCGCCGGCGCGTGCGCGTGCCCAAAGCGCAATTGGCGATGATCGTACTCAGGCACGGCGTTCTCGCATGAGCACGGTCTATATCGTCGGCGGCGGGCTGGGGGGACTTTCTGCCGCCGTGGCGCTGGCGGAAAAGGGCGCGCGCGTCGTGCTGTACGAGGCGGCGGGGCAGGCGGGCGGGCGCTGCCGCTCCTATTTCGACGCTGCGCTCGATTGCGTCATCGACAACGGCAACCATCTGGTTCTCTCCGGCAACTATTCGATCGCAAATTATCTTCGCACCATCGGCGCGGCGAACGTGCTGACGGGGCCCGAGCGCGCCGAATTCGCCTTTGCCGATCTCGCCAGTGGCGAACGCTGGACCTTGCGCCCCAATGACGGGCCTCTGCCGTGGTGGGTTTTCGATGCCCGCCGCCGTGTGCCTGGAACCGAGCCTTTTGATTATCTGCGTCTCGCCCCGCTGCTCTTCGCCGGGCCCGCCCAGCGCATCGACGAGGCCATCTCCTGCAAGGGCGCGCTGTGGGAGCGGTTGATGCGGCCGCTGCTGCTGGCGGCGCTGAATACCGAGCCCGCGAGCGCGTCGGCCGCGCTGGCAGGAGCGGTGATACGCGAGACGCTGGCGAAGGGCGGGCGCGCCTGCCGCCCACGCATCGCCCATCCGACGCTCGCAGCGGCGTTCGTCGATCCCGCGCTGTCCTTCCTCGCGGCAAACGGCGCGCTGGTGCATCTCGGCCAGCGGCTGCGCCGGATCGTGCTCGACGACCACCACGCGGTGGCGCTGGAGTTTCCCGAAAGCACGGTACCGCTCAAGCCCGACGACACGGTGGTGCTCGCCGTGCCGCCGTGGGTGGCGCGCGAGCTGTTGCCGAAGCTCACCGTTCCCGACGAATTCCACGCCATCGTCAACGCGCATTTCAAGCTCGCGCCGCCCGAAGGTGTCGAGCCGATGCTCGGCGTGATCGGCGGCACGGCGGAATGGATTTTCGCCTTTCCCGACCGCATCTCGGTCACGGTCAGCGCCGCCGACGCCATTGCCGATCAGGAGCGCGAGGCGCTGGCCGCGCTTCTATGGCGCGACGTGGCCAAGGCCCATAATTTCTCCGACGCGCTGCCGCCCTGGCAGATCGTCAAGGAGAAGCGCGCGACCTTCTCCGCCACGCCCGAGCAGGCGGCCAAGCGGCCCAAAAGCGAGACGCGCTGGCGCAATCTTCTGCTCGCCGGCGACTGGATCGACACCGGCCTGCCGGCCACCATCGAAAGCGCGGTGCGCTCCGGGCAGACCGCGGCGCGATTGGCGCTCGCGCGGCGGGCCGTATAGATTCGGCGCGAGAGGAACCGATGAATCAAATGCCGGCGAGCAGGGAAGGGGCCATCGCGGTCGATGCGCTGATCCGCAATGCCACCGACGCGCTGCTCAAGGAGCAGCGCACCGATGGCCACTGGGTCTATGAACTCGAAGCCGACGCCACCATTCCGGCGGAATATGTGCTGCTGGTGCATTATCTGGCCGAGACGCCCAACCTCGACCTCGAACGCAAGATCGGCGTCTATCTGCGCCGCATCCAGGGCGGGCATGGCGGCTGGCCGCTTTATCATTCGGGCGCGCTCGACATTTCGGCGACGGTGAAGGCTTATTTTGCGCTGAAGATGATCGGCGACTCGCCCGATGCGCCCCACATGAAGCGTGCGCGCGAGGCGGTGCTGGCGCGCGGCGGCGCGGACAAAGCCAACGTCTTCACCCGCATTTTGCTGGCGCTCTACGGTCAGACTGCGTGGAACAACGTACCCACCGTGCCGGTGGAGCTGATCCTGTTGCCGCGCTGGTTTCCGGTCCATCTCTCCAAGATGTCCTATTGGGCGCGCACCGTGATCGTGCCGCTCCTCGTGCTGGCCGCGAAGAAGCCGTTGGCGAGGAACCCGCGCGGTATCCAAATTCGAGAGCTGTTTCTGCCGCACGGCAAGGTCGCCTCCAAGCGCGCACCGCATCAGAAATGGCATTGGTCGGTGTTCTTCGGCGCGCTCGACGTTGTGCTCAAATGGTTCGAGCCGTTCTGGCCGAAGAAGCTGCGGGCCCGCGCGATTGACGAATGCGTGCGCTGGACGACGGAGCGGCTGAACGGCGAGGACGGTCTCGGCGCCATCTATCCCGCCATGGCCAACTCCGTAATGATGTACGACGTGATGGGTGTCGAGCCATCCGATCCGCGCCGCGCGATCGCCCGCAAGGCGGTGGAAAAATTGCTCGTGGTCAAGGGCGACGAAGCCTATTGCCAGCCTTGCGTCTCGCCCGTGTGGGACACGGCTCTGGTCTGCCACGCGCTGATGGAGGCTCACGATCCGAAAGCCGACGCCGCGGTGGCGCGCGGGCTGGAATGGCTTAAGCCCCTTCAGGTGCTCGACGTCAAAGGCGATTGGGAAGAGGAGCGGCGCGGCGTGCGACCCGGCGGCTGGGCGTTTCAATACCGCAACGACTATTACCCCGATCTCGACGACACCGCCGTGGTGGTAATGGCACTCGACCGCGCCAAGGAGAGCGTCGCGCCGAAGACCGATTATCGCGAGGCCATCGCGCGCGGGCGCGAATGGGTGGAAGGGCTGCAAAGCAAGAACGGCGGCTGGGGCGCCTTCGACGCCGACAATGCCTATTATTACCTAAACAACATTCCGTTCGCCGATCACGGCGCGCTGCTCGATCCGCCGACCGAGGATGTCTCGGGGCGTTGCGTCGGCATGCTGGCGCAACTGGGCGAGGGCGGCGCGGCGCTGAAACAGGGCATCGCCTATCTCGAAAAGGCGCAGCGCGACGACGGTAGCTGGTTCGGCCGCTGGGGCGTCAACTACATCTACGGCACTTGGTCGGCGCTGGCGGGCCTGAACGCGGCGGGGTTGGCGCCCGATCATCCCACGATGCGCAAGGCGGTAGCTTGGTTTATCGCCATTCAGAATGAAGACGGCGGTTGGGGCGAGGACTGCAACTCCTACAAGCTCGATTATTCCGGCTACGAACCCGCGCCGTCCACCGCCTCGCAAACCGCGTGGGCGCTGCTCGGCTTGATGGCGGCGGGCGAGGTCGACCATCCCGCCGTGGCGCGCGGCATCGCCTATCTGCAGAGGACGCAGCAGGCGGACGGGCTGTGGGGCCAGGAGCATTACACCGGCGGCGGCTTCCCGCGCGTGTTCTATCTGCGCTATCACGGCTATCCGAGATTCTTTCCGCTCTGGGCGGTGGCGCGCTACCGCAATCTCAAAGCGGGCAATTCGCGAAAGGTCGCATACGGACTATGAGCATCCTCGCCGCCACCGGCCTTGCCAGGGAAGCGCGGATCGCCAGGCGCGCGGGCCTCGTGCCCGTGGTCGGCGGCGGCAATGCGCGGTTGCTGACGGTGCGACTGGAAGAGGCGGCGCACGGCGCGGTGGCCGTCGTCAGTTTCGGAATCGCGGGTGGGCTGGCGCCGCTGCTGAAGACGGGCGACGTGGTCATCGCTACCCATGTGGTCGCCGCCAACGAGCATTACCACTGCGATGCGGCGTGGTCGCAAATCCTGCGCGGCAGGCTTGCCTATTCGCGCTCGGCGATCATCGCCGGGGTCGACGCGGCGGTCTCGAATGTCGACGTGAAGAAGGCGCTGTTTCGCAACACGGGAGCGCACGCCGTCGACATGGAATCCCACATCGCGGCACGCTTCGCCAAGGAGCGCGGGTTGCCGTTCGCGGTCCTGCGGGTGATTTGCGACGGCGCCGAGCGAGCGCTGCCGCCCGCGGCGCTGGTGCCGCTGAGGCCCAACGGCAAGCCGCGCCTGTTCGCGGTGCTTGGTTCGGTAGTGCGCGACCCCGGGCAGATGCCGGAACTGATCGAGACCGGACGCGAGGCGAGCAAAGCGCTGCGCGTTCTACTCCGCTGCTGCGATCTTCTGGGGCGCGGCCTTGGATGCCCGTATCTCGGTTAGCTTGTTCTCGACGTGGCGTGAAAAGACGAACTCCGCCGGCCGCTGATTGGCGAGCGAAATGTCGGGCGCCATGGCCCCATCGGTCTTCACCCCGCGCAGCATGAGCGGCACGAGTTTGTAGGGCTTGTTCACCGAATCGTTGACGGCGGTGCCTTCAAAACCGCAATGGACCATGCAGTTGGCGCATTTCTCGTAATTGCCGACACCGTATTTCTCCCACTCGGTGCCTTCCATCAGCTCCTTGAAGGTCTGCACATAGCCTTCGCCGAGCAGATAGCAGGGCTTCTGCCAGCCGAAGACGGTGCGCGCCGGCATTGACCAAGGCGTGCATTCGTAGGTCTGGTTGCCCGCCAGAAAGTCCAGGAATAACTCGGATTGCGTGAACTGCCACTTCTTGCCGCCCTCGCCGCGGCGAAGAATGTCGCGGAACAGGTTGCGGGTGCGCTCGCGGCTGAGGAAATGTTCCTGATCGGGGGCGCGCTCATAGGCGTAGCCGGGCGAGACGGTGATCCCGTCGAGCCCCATCGCCGTCATCTCGTCGAAGAAAGCGGCGACGCGTTCGGGCTCGGCGTCGTTGAACAGCGTGCAGTTGATCTGGGTGCGGAAGCCCTTCGACTGAGCCAGCTTGATCGCGTCGACGGCCTTTTCATAGGTGCCGTCGAGGCACACCGACTTGTCGTGCATCGCCTTGTCGCCGTCGAGGTGGATCGACCAGGCGAAATTCGGATCGGGCTTGTAGTCGTCGATCTTCTTGGCCAGCAATAGCGCGTTGGTGCACAGGATTACGAACTTGTTGCGCTCCAGGAAGCCCTTCACGATCTTGGGCATCTCGCGATGGAGCAGCGGTTCGCCGCCGGCGATCGAGACGGCGGGCGCGCCGCATTCCTCGATCGCCTGCATGCAGTCCTCGTAGCTGAGGCGCTGGTTGAGGATTTCATCGGGATAATCGATCTTGCCGCAGCCCGCGCAGGCGAGATTGCAGCGGAACAACGGCTCCAGCATCAGCACCAGTGGATAGCGCTTCCTGCCGGTGAGGTGCTGCTTGAGGACATAGGCCCCGATGCGGGCCGCCTGTTTTACCGGAATACCCAACGCGTTCACCTAATCTCTAAGTTCGGCGGGAAGCCGGAACTCGATATGTTCCTTCTTGCCGTCCATGTGCGAAACCTCGAGGGAAGAGTGGATTTCCCTCAGCGCTGCGATGACGT